>ENA-OQCS01000292-OQCS01000292.1-human-gut-metagenome-genome-assembly--contig:-NODE-292-length-27559-cov-2.069116_pt1 | contig 27559 bp, 38 predicted proteins | sample MGYA00242757_ERZ504575 | MGnify/ENA primary metagenome ERZ504575 (study PRJEB26092, sample SAMD00036297) | human gut metagenome | host: Homo sapiens | study: EMG produced TPA metagenomics assembly of... | reverse complement strand
CAAATCCGCAGCCTCCGCAGCACGCGCACCCTCATCGGCACGCACGGTATAAACAACATCATCCTGATTAATCAGCGTTTTGATAACACCGCTCATATCCTTGTCCCCCATCATACCAAAGACAAACTGCACCTGCTTGCCGGGATAATATTTATCCAAAGCATTACGCAGAGCCTTGGCACCGTCAGGGTTATGCGCACCGTCCAGAATAATATCCGGGTTCTTGTGAATGCGCTCCAAACGTCCCGGCCAAACGGTATTGGCCACGCCCACATGCAGCGCCAGCTCGTTAATGCGGTCATCCTGCTTGCTCACCAGCTTGGCAGCCACAATAGCTACGCTCGTATTCTTAATCTGATGCTCGCCCGGCAGCTTGATTCATAATCGGAATGATAAAAATCGCCTGCATGCAGCGTAAAGGCCTGGCCTCCATCGAGCTTTTTACCTCCGTGCCGTGAAAAGCCTTGCCGTAAAGATAAACAGGCGCTTCCTTAAACATAGCCAGGCTTACAATAGGACCAAGAGCTTCATTGCCCTCGGCAGCGGTAACCAGAGGCACCTTCTCCTTGATAATGCCTGCCTTCTGCATAGCAATGCGCTCCAGCGTTTTGCCGCAGCGGTCGGTATGGTCCAGCGCAACATTGGTAATAACGCTGACCACCGGCGTAATTACGTTGGTGGAATCCCACAGGCCGCCCATGCCTACCTCAATAACGGCGTAATCAACCTTCTGCAGATAAAAATATAAAAACGCTGCAGCCGTCAAAATCTCAAACTGCGTCGGCTGCTCGCAGACGCCCTTTTTGACAACGCTGTCAGCAGCAACCTTTACCGCAGTAATTGCCATAGCAAAATCCTCGTCGCTGATATCCTTGCCGTTGAGGTTAATGCGTTCGTTGTACTTCACCAGATGCGGGGAAGTAAACTTGCCCACCTTCAGGTTTGCTGCCAGCAGAATACTCGTAATCATGCTGGTAACAGAGCCTTTACCGTTAGTGCCGGTTACATGCACTGTTTTAATCTTTTGCTCCGGGTTTCCCAGCTCACGCAAAAGTCCTTCAATACGCTCCATACCGAGCTTAATGCCAAATTTGCCCAGGCTGTCTAAATATGCCAGGCTTTCTGTATAATTCATTGTGCTTACGCCTCCATTAATAATTAACTAACAGTTTATTATAACATAGTTTTGCGCACTGCGTCTTGCGAAAAGCACAAAAATAGCCGCTGCGTCCCCAAGGACGAGCGACTATTTTGCTAAGCGAAATACTTATACATTATATATAGCAGCTTTTAGCTGCCAATGCAAGCCTACTGCTGTAAAGGGTCGTCCCCGTATTGGTTCGGCCCCTCCGTTCCCTTGAAGAACAGAAGATAAAGGCAGAAGAAAAGGTTAACCAGCGGCACAATCAAAAGCAGCATCCACCAGCCGCATTTATCCAAATCATGCAAGCGGCGCACGCCCATCATAATATTAGCTGCCAGCTGGAATATACCAAGCACAAAAGCGACAATCGAAAAGAGAAGATCCAGAGCGCGAAAGTATCGGCTGCAGAGGACCAAATTCCCTGCACTACAAAAAGCACAATTGACAGGAAAAAGCTTCTGTAAATATATGACTTGCGGTTCAAGCGTCCCTCAGACGTAAAGAACAGCTCCTTGAAAACAGCTTCCTTATCCGCACTGCTGTCCTTAAACAGCAGGTCCAGGCCTTCGCAAGATTCAAAAACTTCTTGCCTGCTCTCGGCGGTGTATTATAAGCGGCAGAACCGTTATCATCATTGCTACCAAAACGTTCATCCGCAAACTTTTGCTGATTATCGGCAGCAAATTATTATAGGTATTTGCCTGACCATCGGTATTATGATTTACCTGCGCAGCATCAGCCTTAGCTCCCGACTCAAAATTATCATGGCTGTCGCAAATGCTTTTTTTATAGCTTGCATCGGCACCAGAAGCAGCACCGGCTGCACCAGCAGCTCCGGCAGCCGCGGCAATTCCGCCTGCTCCCTCCTGCGGCTTTTGCTCCTGCTCCAGCTTTTGTCCGCAATTCTCGCAAAATTTGGTACCTGGTTTAATTTCACTTCCGCAATTAGTACAGAATTTAGCCATTTTCATCGCCCCCTTTTTCTTTTATTGTAACCCAAGAAGCACTGCAATTCAAGAGAGTAAAAAGCGTACAGCGCCAAACTTCACAGCTTGTTCGTTGTACACTTTCCTTTATATATGTTAAAATATTTTTATGGTGCTTCCATAACGGTAGGCGGTTGCTCTGACGCGATAAATTCAGTTTCACTGAAAATCCCGCAAGAGGGAGGTGTTACTGATGGATATACTCGAAGTTATTGCTTTGCTGAGCTTATGCATAGCTTGCATTAAATTAGGTATGGAAATCAACAAAAACGCAAAAAAATAACCGCCCAGTCCTGAAGAAAACTAACGGTTATTTATAACTTTATCTTTTTAGGGCAACCGTCTATCGGAAACACCATTTCTATATTTATAATAGCACAGATACAAGCTTTTGGCAAGTTTAGGCAGGCTACTTGCCAAAGCTGCGCAAATACTCCTTCAACAAAAAAATGAGCCTATTTCTGGGTACTGACAACAATTTCATGAGGATATTTTTGGCATTTATTACAATTTCATGAGCCTATTTTGAGGTACTCACTACATTTTCATGAGGACATTTTAATATCCGCCAACTCCATACCGTACACATGCAAAAACCGTACAGCCCCAAATCCTTGTGTGGCAAGGGGGTGTACGGTTTTGTACGGTTTTGTACGGTTTGTACGGTTTGTACGGTTTTATCAGAGAGTCTTCAGGTATTCCAGGCGCTCGTTAATCGCAGCTTTTTACCGTTCAGCTCTTCAGCCTTAGCCTTCTCTTTTTCGATAACAGCCTCAGGTGCTTTAGCCAGGAAGCCGGCGTTGCCCAGCTTACCTTCAACACGGCTCAGCTCCTTGTCGATAGCAGCCAGCTCTTTATTCAGGCGGGCATTTTCCTTCTCGACATCAATCAGGCCTGCCAGCGGCAGATAAACCTCAATGCCTGCTACAACTGCAGCCATAGCATTTTCCGGTTTAGCAGCATTGTCAGCCAGCACAGTCAGCTCGCTGATAGCGCCCATCAGGTGTATGTAGTCGGCGTTAGCTCAATGCCGTCCTTCAGGTCGGCAGCAGCCAGCATGGTTGCCGGAACCTTCTTTCCGGGCGGTACGTTTACTTCTGCACGCATGTTACGGATAGCCTTAATGCTTTCCATAATTGCGCCCATCAGACGCTCAGCCTCGTCGTCCATCAGAGCTTCGTCAGCCTCAGGCCACTTGGAAATCATAATGCTTTCTGATTCATGCGGCAGGCATTGGTAAATTTCCTCGGTGATGAACGGCATGTACGGATGCAGCAGTTGCATAGCGCTGGTCAGTACGGTTGCCAGAACATGCTGTGCGGTTGCACGCTCTTCGGCGTTTTCTTTATTATACAGACGCGGTTTAGCAAGCTCGATGTACCAGTCGCAAACCTCGCCCCAGATGAGTCGTAAATCATGCGGCCTGCTTCGCCAAGCTCGAACTTCTCCAGCATTTCGGTAACGCTCTTAGCGGTGTGCTGCAGACGGGAAAGAATCCATTTATCTGCCAGAGTATACGGAGCCAGCTTAGCGTTGGCATCGTAGCCTTCCATGTTCATCAGAGCGAAACGGGAAGCGTTCCAGATCTTGTTGGCAAGTTACGGGTTGCCTCAACGCGCTCCCAGTAGAAACGCATATCGTTGCCCGGGGTGTTGCCGGTAATCAGCATAAAGCGCAGGGTATCAGCGCCGTATTGGTCAATAACCTCCAGCGGTCGATGCCGTTGCCAAGGGATTTGGACATCTTGCGGCCCTGGCTGTCGCGAACCAGACCATGGATAAATACCTTGTCGAACGGAATCTCATGCATGAATTCCATACCCATAATCAGCATACGTGCAACCCAGAAGAAGATGATATCGTAACCGGTTAGAGTACGCTTGTCGGATAGAATTGCTTCAGCAGCGGAGTTTTATCCGGCCAGCCCATGGTAGAGAACGGCCACAGAGCGGAGCTGAACCAGGTGTCCAGTGCATCCTCGTCCTGATGGATATGTGCGCTGCCGCATTTCGGGCAGACAGTCAAATCGGTACGGCTGGCGCTCATTTCGCCGCAGTCATCGCAGTACCATACAGGAATGCGGTGGCCCCACCAAATCTGACGGGAAATACACCAGTCACGGATGTTATCCATCCAGCCGGTATAGGTTTTGGTGAAGCGTTCCGGTACGAACTGAGTACGACCGTCTTCAACGCAATCAACAGCAGCCTTAACCAAAGGCTCCATCTTAACGAACCATTGGGTGGAAACCTGAGATTCAACAGCATGGCCGCAGCGTTGGCAGTGACCAACAGCATGGGAATGCTCTTCAACCTTAACCAGATAACCGTCAGCCTTCAAATCGGCAACAATCGCCTTACGGCATTCCTCACGAGTCATGCCTTCGTACTTGCCTGCTTCTTTAGTCATAATGCCGTCCATGCCGATAACAACGATGCTCGGCAGGTTGTGGCGGATACCCATCTCATAGTCGTTAGGATCATGGGATGGAGTAATTTTTACAGCGCCGGTACCGAATTTGGTATCAACATAGCTGTCGGCGATAATAGGAATAATTCTGTCGGTAGTCGGCAGACGCAGGGTTTTGCCAACCAAATCGCCATAACGCGGGTCTTCCGGGTTAACTGCTACAGCAGTATCGCCGGGCAGAGTTTCCGGACGGGTGGTAGCAATCATCAGGCTGCGGCCTTCTTCTTCAACTACCGGGTAGTTGATGTACCAGAGATGGCCCGGGTCATCCTTATGCTCAACCTCAATATCGCTCAGTGCGGTGTTGCAGTTTACGCACCAGTTGGTGATACGGGTGCCTTTGTAAATTCAGGCCCTTTTCAAACAGAGTGCAGAAACCCTCGCGAACAGCCTTGGAGCAGCCTCATCCATAGTGAAGCGCTTACGCTCCCCAGTCGCGAAGAACGCCAGATGCTTCAGCTGGTTGATAATGCGGTCGCCGTATTGCTCCTTCCATTCCCAAACGCGTTTCAGGAACTCTTCGCGGCCCAGGTCGTAACGAGTCTTACCTTCCTCTTTTTTGATAACCTCTTCAACCTTAATCTGGGTTGCCAGGCCTGCATGGTCGTAGCCGGGCATCCACAGGGTGTTGTGGCCCATCATGCGGTGCCAGCGGATTAAAATATCCTGCAGAGTATTATCCAGCGCATGGCCCATATGCAGCTGACCGGTGATGTTCGGTGGGGGGATAACAATACTAAAGGCGTCCTTGCCCTCTTCTACTTCGGCATGAAAATAACGATGCTCTTCCCAGAATTTATACCATTTCTTCTCTACGGAAGCAGGATCATAAACCTTAGGGATATTATGCTCTTCACACATAAAAAAAATTCCTCCTTAAAATAAACAAGCCCTGTCCTTTACGGACAGGGCGAATAATCGTGGTACCACCTATCTTCCTCATGCTTTTTGCACAAGGCACTCAATGCACGTAACGTGTGCGCACGTTTTTGCCTACTGCAATGTTCAGCAAAACAGCTCCCGAGCTACACTCACCTCACCGCCACACAGCTTGCACCAACCGCTGCTTCTCTTTAGTGGCTTTACGGAGATAAGCCTCTCGTTCCTTGCCTGTAGATATTTTGTTATACTCTATATCTTAGCAAGGAACAGGTGGGATTGTCAAGAGGAGAAATAAAGCAATTATTCTCACTCCCATGTTTTTTCAGCAAGTATATTGGCTATTTCTTCTGTTGAAGGCAATTCATCAATTCCCAGCAATTTGTTTAAATCAAACACTTTAACAAATCGCGCTCCACCATACGAAGTCTTTTTATATTCCGTCTGGAAAAATTGCTCAACAAAAAAGTATTTATGCGGACATCTAAGCAAATTGTAACCATACTTTTTACCATCCTCTATAGCTTCAAGTATCGTCTGCTTACGTTCATCTGTTATTTCACCCTGTTCAGCACGATACAGTAATACATTATCTGCAAATTCAGTTACAATAACAGCATTCACCTTACCTATAGCTCTTACTGCCTTATCCGTATATAAAGCTATATATGGATAGTTTTGCGGACTGTGTGCTAACGTATCATAATAAACATTTGCTTTTTTGTTAAATTGGAATGTAGTCCCAGCACCATACATCTTCATATAAGTACTTCTAGCCGAATCTTCTTTTTCAATTACATTTTGCGTAGCAGGAAGTTCGACATTTTCGCTTTCAATTATATCTTTATCAGCAGAAAGGTTTTTATTTTCACTTTCAATTGCATTTTCTATAACGGAAAGAGTTTCACTATCACTTACAACATTACCTGCAAGAGCTTTTTGCAGCATCTGAAGATATTTTTCATCGCTAATACTCCAACAGCTAGGGTGGTACAATGAAATAACATTGATTTGCTTATCTAATCGAATATAATTTTCTAACAGCCAGCGTACTCCATCTCCACAACACACTATTAATTCAGGAGAAATTAATTCTATCTCTTGGCTGATAAATTCAGCATACCGTTTTACATATTCCTCTAAAGTTTTCCATACGCAACCAACAAACCCTCCACGCTTATTCAAATTTATAACTGCGACAGAACGCAAAGCGGTATGGTCTTTATTTATCGTCTTAAAATCATCATTAAAAATAGCATTAGCCAGCATAGCAAGACGCTTAGAGAAAATCGTTTCCGGCACTTCACCATAAGCTACCCTGCGATGCCAAAACATAACAGTTTCAGCATTTTTAGTAGCCGCTTTATCATCATCGTGTTCACCATACCAATAAGCTTCTTTAGCAATAAACAAAATTCTTGGCGAACTTTTAGCAAAACTTTCTTCGTTAATTATCCCATCAGGTAAAAAAGCATAACCAGGTACATTTCCGGTAATATAGTCTGTATTAACTTCGCATTTATGTGCTAATTTCCACAGAGGCAATAATTCTTCAACACCAGAGCAAGCATTAATATGCTTCTTTTGAAATGGAAATTCAAAGTTGTTAGGGTTATTTGTGTCAGACATACCCTTAACCTCCAAAACTTATATTACGTCAATAATTCTCATTATCGCTGTCAGTGTCCTGTTTAAAATCTTCAGCATAATTATCAAAATGATAGCCATCTTCAAAAGTAGCTAAATCCGCACGATTATTAGTAATTTCTTTAGCTGCATTATAATCTGTCATCATTGATTCCACTTCGTTATAAGCTTTATAATACGCATCATTAACTAAGCTATAATCTTTTTGTTTTTTAGCTACACGCTTACTCTCATTATTATTTTCACTTAATATTCTATTAAATTCTAAAGTACGAGTTTCTTTATTATTAGGATTATAGCGATCTTTCTTCAAAGCAGACACAGCATAAGCATCTGTTTTGGCAATAGGACTAGAGCTAGGAAGCTCAGTTGCTCTAGTATTATCACAAATAGAAGAATTATCTTGCTCAGGCTTCATTTTCTTAGCAGAATCGAATGCAATCAACGCAACGAATATAATTGGCGCTAAAAAAAGAAAAATTAAACACGGACCTATTCCTGACATGAGCTATACCTCCAACAAGAATATTTTTAATTCATCTTAATTCGCATTATACTACACACGTTATGGCAAAAACGGCACAGCTACCCCAAGCTCTTTCTCCCTAGCCATCTCCCAAATCAAAGGCATATTATTACTTTCCCCTATAATATCCATTATCACTCCATGCTGACCACAAGTCATACATTTCTACATAATGTTCTTTGATAAATCCTTGTATTTTACGTACATCCAAATCATTTAACGTACCTTGCTTCATCAGTTCTGTATCGCCGTTACCTTTTACAATAAACTTTGCTGAACCCGCTTCTGAAAGTCTTTTATCACTAGCATGTACATGCATACATTCAATAATGCACTTATTTGTAAAATAAAGATAATATCCGCAAACTTTAAAATCAAAGTACTTTGGCATAATCCTTCTCCATATACTTCACATTAGCCTGATAAAGCTTGTTGACTTTATACGCTTCGATATCATCCATATTAGTTTCTACAAGCTCATGATTATAGAAATAAGCAGCATGATCAGGCTTATGCAAATTTATAACAGTTACACCCTCGCCCTATCAATAAACGCATATCCTTGAACGATAACCTCAGCAGCATCTGCTAATTTTTGAACATCAGCCATAACGCACCTCCACTTTTTTTATCGGCGCTAAAAATTTCTTAGCATTAAAATATAAGTTATCCAGCATGGGAAGCAAATCAATATAGTCTTCAACCACACCTAACTTTTCGTGCAAACAATCAACAACAATGTATCCATATGGAGCATCCCATTTTTTAACTTTTAAATATTTCACTAACCTATCTGATGTTTTAAAACGAAAATCATAACCACCATAAGAAAAAAGTCGTAAACCCATCTTTATTGCTCAAATAAGCTGTATCTTTGTTCTCCATATTTTCACCACCTCATAAATTGCTGATCAGCTCTACTCAAATTATATCACACGAATAACTTTTTTGATAACTATTTACCACTTCAAAAAGCCGCCACGCTCACGCGCAGCGGCTCACAGCAGTTCACTTATCTCACCGCCACATATACTGCTTTTCATCGGCAGCTTGTTAAGATAAGCATTTCTTTCTTAGTAAATACCATAACACCATTGCAAAGTGCAACTCAATCAAAGGATTTTCTCACAACATATGTAGTTTTGCCATCAGGAATATCCGGATTCTGCTCGAAAATAGAGCATAGTACAGACGTTAATTTATCGGTAGCAGCCTCTGACTGCATATTGATGGTGTAAACCTGATGCTGATAAACTTCCTTACCTTTGGAATTTTTAAACTTTACCTTATTGTTATGCTTGGGTCCAAGGGCATACAGATAAATAGCATGATATTTTTCATCAGGATTATTTATCTTGGAATCATTGACGAATTTACCATTGTAAGACGGATGGAATTCAAGCGTCGATGCAAAATCATCAATGTACTTAAGCATTTCCGGCGTAATTTTAGGTGTTTTCGTCACATCCTTAATGTAACTGGGATATCTGTAATATTTTCCGTCCTGAGGTTTTGCTACAACATTCTCCACCTTCTTATCGGGCTCAGGCGCAGGCTTTTTGTCCTTGGCATCATCACCGCAGCTGCTGCCAAAAGCAGTGCTGCAACCAAGCCCGCCGCAGCCACATACTTAAATTGCTTTTTCATAATCTTCGCCTCCTTTTTCATCTGCTTAAGCTTTTGCTTTTCTCTACGCTTATTATATGCTATTGGAACTAAAAAGCGCCCCACCCCAAAAGCCGTTTTAGGTAGGACGCTTAAAATTTTTTATTGATTTATGCTAAAACAGGTCAATCAAATCTTTTTTTCACAACATATGTAGTTTGACCGTCAGGAATATCCGGATTCTGTTCGAAAATAGAGCATCTTACAGACTTTAATTTATCGGTAGCGGCATCTATCGTCATATTGATGCTGTAAACTCCTGCTGATAAACTTCCTTACCTTTGGAATTTTTAAACTTTATCTTATTGTTATGATTGGGTCCAAGGGCAGACATATTGATATAGTGAGTTGTTTCTTCCGGATTCTTTATCAGGGAGGTATTGGTGAATTTGCCCTTGGAATCCGGGTGGAATTTAAGCGTCGAAGCAAAATCATCAATGTACTTAACTATTTCCGGTGTCATCTTCGGTGTTTTTGTCACATCATTAATGTAATCGGGATATCTGTAATATTTCCCGTCCTGAGGTTTTACTACAACATTCTCCACCCTCTTCTCCGGCTCAGGCGCAGGCTTCTTGTCCTTGGCATCATCTACGCAGCCCGCCGACAAAAACAGCGCAGCAATCAAACCTGCCGCAGCCAAATACTTAAAATGCTTTTTCATAATGTACGCCCCCTTTTTTACATCTGCTTAAGCTTTTTGCTTTTCTCTACGCTTATTATATGCCAGGGAGTGAAAAAGAGCCCCACCCCAAAACACGTTTTAGTAGGACGCTCAAAATTTTTCGTTTTTTTAGCTAAGTTATTTTCAGTGGAAATTGCTTCTTCAGGCAAAAGCTCAGGCAGTTTTGCCCTTCAGCTTGAGCACTACCGCCAGCAGCAGGCTTACTACAAAGCAAGCGCTGAAGAAGTACAGGGTAAAGCTGTAGCTGTGTGTGCGCTCGTAAATTACGGATAAAAGCAGCGGTCCTGCAATGCCTGCCAAGCCCCACGCTGTTAAAATACGTCCGTGGATTGCACTCAGCTGCTTCGTGCCGAACAAATCGCTCAGGTACGCCGGCATGCAGGAAAAGCCGCCGCCGTAGCAGGTGATGATAATGAACACCAACAGTTGGAACATAAAGCTTTCATTTACGCCACCCAAAAGGTAGAAGGCACAATCTCAATCACGAAAAATGCCAGATAGGTATTTGCGCGACCAATGTAGTCGGAAATAGTGGACCACACAATACGACCACCGCCATTCAGCAAGCCGATGATGCCAACCATAGACGCCGCCGCAATCGGAGACATACCGATAACCTCCTGTGCCATAGGCGAAGCCACAGCCAAAAGACCGATACCGCAGGTGATGTTCGTAAAGAAAATCCACCACAAAGCATAAAACTGCCAGGTGTGCATAGCCTCCTTCACGGAGTACTGCACATGCTCAGGCATCTTTGCCTTAAACTGTCCTTTGCCTGCTGCAGTTTCCTGCTTAGGCGGCTCCAGATAAAGCGCGGAAGCAGTCATCACTACTGCGTAGATGCAGGCAGAATCACAAAGTTTTCTACCAGGCCGTATTTAGCATCAAAATCTGCATCAACGGACCTGCAACGAGGCTGGCAAAGCCAAAGCCCATAATCGCCAAGCCGGTTGCAAGACCGCGATTATTGGGGAACCACTTCACCAGTGTAGACACCGGCGTAATATAGCCTGTTCCCAGACCGATACCGCCGATAACGCCGTAAAAAAGATATAACAGCAGCAGGCTGTGCTGCGTCAGTGCATAGGCCGTACCCAGCAGACCGCTTACGAAAAGCACATGGATATCAGACCGCTGCGGCGCGGTCCGTATTTTCAACATACGTTCCCAAAAAGCCTGCTGAAGTTCCCAAGAACAAAATCGCCAGCGAAAAGGTCCAGGTAACCTCCTTCAGCGAAAAACCCATAGCCTGCATAATAGGCTTCGTCAGTACACTCCATGCGTATACGCTGCCAATGCTGATGTGAATGCCGATGGCTGCCAGCACGATCAGCCATCTGTTTTTTGTCTGTTGCATCATGAATACCTCTATTTATAAGTATTACCTAGTCACCCGGGTTTTCTCTTTTGCTCCTTATAAAGAAAAAACGTCTGGGCGATTTTGCCCAGACGGTCGGCGCATACATTCATCTGCCTCCACGTGGTCAATTCCACTTATCCGTCAGGAAGCAGACTGCATTAGGTTATGACTCTATTATACACAAAATTCCGTAATTGTCAACATATAGTGTTTTGTTAATATTTTGTTACTATATAGTGTAGGAAAAAGAGTACCTTCCCCAAGGGGCACAACCCTCAGTCATCGCCTACGGCGATGCCAGCTCCCTTGCAGGAGCATATAGAAAATTAGAGTTTCAATATATCATTATATCTTCTCTGAAAGGGAATGTGGCTGCGAGCTTTGCGAGCAGACGGAAGGGTTGCGATATATCAATTGCGATGCACATAACCCCCTTCCGCCTCACTTCGTTCGGCACCTTCCCCTATGGGCAGGCAAGAAGGTTAAGCTAAAGCTCACACAAACACAAAAAGAGCCGAGCGAACGCGCGGCCCTTCAATACTCATCATACTAAAATTATTTCTTACGAAGATTTACAGTTGTCGTATGCTTGCAATGCGGGCAGCAAGCCTTACCACCGCCGGCATCACAGCCAATGCAGCCACCGGTTTATGTGCTTGATGACCTGCTTGGATGCCAAATACACACAACCAACAATAATCAGACCAATAATCCAGGTTGCCATACGAAACACCTCTTTTATTTTGCATCAATGCTCATAACCGTCTCTTTGTTATATTTCTTAGCCGGACGGAAGAGCAGATACAGAAACGCAATCAGGAAAACGACAGCCACGCCAGTACCGAAGCTGAACGCTTCACCACCGACAAGCAATCTGCCGACTGGTAGACCATCAGGCAGATGCTGTAAGCATACAGGTTTTGGAAGAGGATAGTTGCCCAGGTCCACTTCTTGCTGTTCATCTCCTGGCTCATAGTGGAAATCGCTGCCAGGCAGGGAGAATCCAGCAGATTGAACACCAGGAAGGAGAACGCTGCAACAGTACTCGGGAAGAACGCCATAACAGCAGTCCACAAATCAGGCTCATCCTCGCAGCCTCAGCCAGACCGGAAAGAATAGCCATCGTGCTGACGATAGACTCCTTAGCCACAAAGCCGGAGAAGACAGCAGCCACAGCCTGCCAGCTGTCAAAGCCCAGAGGAGCGAATATAGGAGCAAGACCGTTACCGAGGTAAGCAACAAAGCTCTTTTCAGTATCAACCATAGCAACAGAGCCTTCATCAATACCAAAGCTTGCCAGGAACCACATAACAACGCAGCACAGGAAAATAATAGTACCGGCTTTTTTCAGGAAGCCAGCAACACGCTCCCAGGTATGCAGCAACACGTTCTTAGCAGCAGGCAGATGGTACGGCGGCAGCTCCATAACGAACGGAGCAGGATCACCGGCAAACAGCTCAGTCTTTTTCAGAATGATGCAGGCAGTAATAACAGCAAAGAAGCCTACGAAGTACATAATCGGTGCCATGTACCAGTCACCGCCCATAATAGCGCCGGAAAGCAAAGCAATAACAGGCAGCTTAGCACCACAGGGAACAAAAGTTGTAGTCATGATAGTCAGACGGCGGTCGGTTTCGTTTTCAATAGTACGGGAAGCCATAATACCCGGTACGCCGCAACCTGCGGAAATCAGCAGAGGAATGAAGCTCTTGCCGCTCATCCCGAACTGACGGAAGAAACGGTCCATAATGAAGGCTACACGCGCCATATAACCGCAGTCCTCCAAAAAGCTCAACAGCAGGAAAACAATCGCCATCTGCGGAGCAAAGCCAATCGGTGCGCCAATGCCGCCGATAATACCGTCAACAACAAGAGATACCAGCCAATCCTCACATTCGGCAGCCTCCATGTGCTCCTGCACCCAAGCTGAATCCATTCGCCGAACAGTGTATCATTAGTAAAGTCGGTTACAACCGTACCGATAGTTTCTACAGCGATATAGTAAACCAGGAACATGATAATCGCGAAAATCGGCAAAGAGGAAACGATTCGTTACAATGCTGTCGATTTTATCGGAAATCGTCAGACTGGTATGGCCTTTGACAACAGCATTGCTCATCAGCTCGCCAATGTAGTTATAACGCTCGTTGGTAATAATGCTTTCGGCATCATCATCAAGTGCTTCCTCGCAGGCTGCAACGATTTCTTCAATCTTAGCCTGCTCTCCTTCGCTCAGGCCCAAAGCTTCAGCAATCTTCTTATCACGCTCAAACAGCTTGACCAGCAGCCAACGCTCGCTAATACCGTGAACCTTGTTGCCGGCTTCGCGGGCAATCGCAGTCAGAGCATCCTCAACCTCGCTGCAGAAGCGCATATATTTCGGTGCAGCACCGCCGACAGCTTTAATTGCTTTTTCGGCAGCCTCACCGGTACCTTCACCCTGCAGTGCGGAGGTTTCCACAATCTCGCAGCCAAGCTCGGCAGCCAGCTTAGCGGTATCAATCTTATCGCCGTTCTTGCGGACGATATCAATCATGTTCAAAGCAATAGTTACAGGATAACCCATCTCCATAACCTGGGTAGTCAGGTACAGGTTACGTTCGATGTTAGAGCCGTCAACCAGATTCAGCACACCATCAACATCATTTTGCAGCAAATAGTTACGAGAAACAACCTCCTCCAAAGTGTACGGGGACAAGGAGTAAATACCGGGCAGGTCGGTAATAATTACATCATCATGACCTTTAAGGCCGCCTTCTTTTTTCTCTACAGTTACGCCGGGCCAGTTACCAACATATTGGTTGGAACCTGTCAAATCATTAAACATTGTTGTTTTGCCGCAGTTAGGGTTACCAATCAGGGCAATCTTGATCTGTTTCATCTTTTCCCTCCAAATTATTCTACAACGATGTGTTCAGCCTCGCCATTACGCAAAGTCAGCTCATAGCCACGTACTGTTACCTCCACCGGATCACCCAGCGGTGCAACCTTACGTACGAATACGCTCACACCTTTAGTCACGCCCATATCCATAATACGTCTTTTTACCGCACCCTCGCCAACGAGCTTAGCAACGGTAACTGTTTCACCAACAGGAACTTCTTTTAATGTTTTCATAACATCCTCCACTTGCATCAGATAAATATTTTGGCTGCCATCTGCTTGCTCAGGGCAATGCGGGCATCCTTCACATTGACAATAAGATTACCGTCAATTTCAGAAATAACAGTTACATCTGAGCCTTCTACAAAGCCCAGGTTAGCCAGAAAGCGTTTGATTTCATCCTTGCCGTGAACAGCGCTAATCTTGTTAGTCTCGCCACGACGGGCCATTAATAAAGGCATCATAATTCCCTCCAAAAAAATTGTTAGCAGATAACTAACTTGACACGATTTCAATAGCAGTTAGGCACTCCTAACTACTATTTAAAGTTTACGTCAGCTATAAATTTTTGTCAAGCATTTTTTGTAAAATCCTACGCTAATTTACAAAATGGTTAGCTTATGCTGTCATGTTTACAAAAAACATCGCTGACTTATAGTCAGCCGATGTAAACCAAATCAGCATATTAGCTATAGCTTTTTATTATATCTTTTGTAGTAGAATACGGATAGAATTCAGCACGCACAGCAGCGATACACCGGTATCCGCAAAGACTGCCGCCCACATAGAAGCATAGCCCATAAGGCCTGCAATCATAATGATAACCTTAACAGTCAGAGCGAAAATTACGTTCTGCCAGGCAATCGCGCCTGTTGCACGCGCGATAGCAATCGCTTGCGGAATAGCCTTCACTTCGGAATTCATGAAGACAACGTCGGCAGCCTCAATCGCTGCATCTGCACCGCTGCCCATAGCAGCGCCGGCATCCGCACCGGCTAATACAGGCGCATCGTTAATGCCGTCACCAACGAACATAACCGGGCCGTACTTGTTGCGCAGCATATTAAGCTCGCTAAGCTTATCCTGCGGCAGCAGCTGAGCGCGTACCTCGTCAATACCTGCTTCCTTAGCCACAGCCTGCGCTTCCTTCTGCGCATCGCCGGTGAGCATAGCAGTTACCAGGCCTTGTGCCTTCAGCGAAGCAATTGCTTCCTTGGCATCTTCCTTCAGAGTATCGTTAATCAGCAGCTGGCCCATGTATAAGCCATTGTCGGCCACAAGCACCTCACTGCCGCTTTCGGTAGGAGTATAGCCGCCGTATTCAACTTTAAAGCGTTGCAGCAGCTTGGTATTGCCGCACAGAACCTTGCGTGCGCCAAAGTACGCAACCAGGCCTTCACCGGCAATTTTCTTCAAATTTATCGGGGCGTACAAGCTCAAGCTTTTCAGCTTAGCAGCCTCTACAATGCTTACGGCAATCGGGTGGGTAGAAACAAGCTCTGCACTTGCACACAGCGCAGCAGCTCGTCAGCTTCATGCCTTCGGCAGCATTAACCTTCTGCAGCACGAAGTTACCCTTGGTAACGGTACCGGTTTTATCCATAACTACGGCAGCAATGTTTTTCAAAGCCTCCATAGCAACGCCGCCCTTAAAGAGAATGCCGTACTTGGAGCCGGCGCGATGCCGGAGAAGAAAGCCAGCGGCACGCTCAGCACCAGTGCGCAGGGACAGCTGATAACAAGGAAGGTCAGCGCGGTGTAAATCCATTTATTCCAGTCGCCAGTAATCAGGGACGGAATCACAGCAGTCAGTACTGCGGCAGCAACAACAAACGGAGTATAGATACGTGCGAAGCGGGTAATGAAGCGGTCGATAGTCGGCTTGCTGGCAGCAGCGTTCTCTACGCTGTCCAGAATGCGGGTTACCATGGACTCTTCCAGAACCTTTTCTACACGGATTTTCAGCATACCGGAGGTGTTCACGCAACCGGAAACAACCTCATCGCCATATTTGCGTTTTACAGGCACAGGCTCGCCGGTTACAGGAGAGGTATCTACCAGACTTCGCCGTCGATAACAACGCCATCCAGAGGAATACGGTCGCCTACGCGCACCAGCAGGATATCGCCTACGTGTGCGTCAGCGGCAGGAATAACCTTCACATCTTCGCCTACCAGCAGGTTGACAACCTCAGGACGCAGGTCAACAGCGTCCATAATCTGGCCACGGCTCTTTTCCACCGCACGCTGCTCAAAGTATTCGCCCACACGATAGAAGAACATAACGCCTACAGCCTCTTCCCAAGCCTGAATAGCAAACGCACCCAATGTTGCAACGGTCATGAGGAAGTTTCGTCAAATACATTACCCTTCGCAATATTCTTCAAAGCAGTCAGCACAATGCGTCCGCCAAGCAGAATATAGGCAAAAATCAGGAAGTACATATGATATGCTTCCGGCACCAAGCCCAGCCATTCGGTGATGATGAATACTGCACCGCCAAGTACAATTTCTATAATCGTCTGCTTTTCGCTCAGCTCGGAGAAGATACCGCCGGATTTTTTGCGTTCCTCCAGCTCAGGAGCCAGAGAAGCTTGCTTTCAGCCTCCAGCAGTACAACGCCCTCTTCTACCTTATCGGTTACAGCCTGCATTTTCTCCAGCAGACCATTGTAATTCTTAGCACTTACGCGCAGCTTTTTCGTAGTAAAGGTCAGGGTAGCTTCATCAATCTCAGGCATAGCGTTCAGCGCACGTTCAATCTTGGCACCGCAGTTAGCGCAGTCCAGATTCTGCACCAGATAAACTCTGCTCTTGCCGCCTAATTGCGGACGGCGGTCACGCGGTACTACCACAACGTCGGACTCAATAGATGTGCAGATTTTTTGAATTTCCGGCAGCAAAGCCTCATGGTCAGCAGCGCTGAGGCGCAGCTGCTTGGTAGCAAAGCTTACGTTGGCATAGGTTACACCCGGCAGCTCTTTGATTTTGTATTCCATTTGGCAGCGCAGTTAGCACAGCCAAGGTTTTGCAGAATATATACGCGCTTAATTTTATCGGCATCCGGCATACGGCAGGTGCAATTAGCCAGGCTTTCGCCGCATACATCGCAGTACTCCTCATGCGGATGGCAGATTTCGCAATTACAGTCAGCAGGATGACCGGGAACGTGATGTCCGTGTACATGAGCATGTTCGTGGCCGTGGTCATGTCCGCAGCCACACTCGTCACCGTGTGCGTGAGCATGTTCATGCTCGTGGCCGTGGCCGCAACCGCATTCGTCACCGTGTGTATGAGCGTGTTCATGCTCATGGCCGTGGTCGTGACCACAACCGCATGCGTCGCCGTGCGCGTGAGCGTGTTCGTGCTCGTGGCCGTGGTCATGTCCGTCAGCCGCATTCGTCGCCGTGCGCATGTGCGTGAGCGTGTTCTTCATCTTCATGCTTATGATCATTACCACAGCAGCAATCATCGCCATGCTCATGGGAATGCTCTTCATGGTCATGGTCATGATCGTGGTCGTGTCCGCAACCACAAGCATAGCCATGAGTATGCTTAGGCACATGTCCCATAGTTTTATGATCATGATCCTTACCGCAGTGACCGCAGGTGCAGCCTTCCGGATGCTTGCTGTAATCCTCTACACTATTGATATGGCCGTCAATATGACGAAATGCTCTTACATCGCCGGCACCGTTACGGATATCTTCCAAATCTTTCTTCATTGTATCTACCACCTTTCTTTTCAGGTTGTCTCACTCTTCATATGAGTATCTATTCATATGTAATATAAAAAATAATAGGAAAGGTGATAACACCTTTCAGTAAATTCTTTGATACCTATATTATAACACAAATAACGTATGAGTCAATACTCACCCATGAAATTAGTGATAAAAATTCCTAAGAAAAATGGTACAGCACATTCGCCGTACCCACTATAAAAATGATGGAGAAAATTACTTTTAAAGAAAGCCCTATGCTTACGCATATCGCTTCAGGACTGCCTTAGTCAAATAAGTGACAAGCAACCCAATGGCCATGCTCAACCTCTTTCAGCTCAGGCTTAACCTGTACGCAATGCTCGGTGCAGTGCTCGCAACGGCTGGCAAAGGGACATCCCGGTGGCAGGTCCAACGGACTCGGGATTTCGCCTTCCAAAGGCTCAATCTTTTCGCCCGGCTTGAAGTCTACCTTAAATACAGCACCCATAAGCGCCTTGGTGTACGGATGCTTGCAGTGTTCTGCAATGCGGCCGTGCTCCAGCCATTCTACTACATTACCCAAGTACATTACCGCAACCTGATGGCACATCAGGTCTACCAGACCGAGGTCATGGGCAATAAACAGATAGGTAATATTTTTTTCTTTTTGAATGCGGCACAGCAGCTCGCAGATTTTTCCTGTACAGAACGTCCAGCGCGCTGTTGCCTCGTCGCACACGATAATCTTCGGTTCAAGTGCCAGAGCGCGGGGCAATGCCCAGACGCTGACGCTGACCGCCGGACATACTGTGCGGATAGCGGTCCTTGAATTCAGCAGGCAGCTCAACCATTTCCAGCAGCTCTGCTGCTTTGGCGTCTACCTCGCTGTTTTTATCAGGCCGAAGTTTTTCAAAGGCTCGGTGAGGATATCCTTAACAAGCATCTTCGGATTGAAGGCAGCAGTAGGATCCTGGAACACCATTTGGATGTTCTTTCTGTCCTGACGCAGCTGTTCACCGCTAGATTTCATCAAATCGTGGCCTTCGAAAATAGCTTCACCGCTGGTAGCAGGGTGAATACGCAGCAGAGTACGCACCAGTGTACTCTTACCGCAGCCGGATTCACCGATGATGCCCAGGGTACGGCCTTTGTATGCACGCAGGTTGATGTCATTGCAGGCAGTCAGAAACTTGCCGCCGTCAACTGCGAATTTTTTGGTAAGGTGGTTAATCTCCAGTACCAGTTTAGTACGTTCATAGGCCGGTCTTTCATTATTGCTCATAATATGTCTTACCTCCTATGACCGGAACTGCCCTCAGCAGCTGTTTTGTATAATCATCCTGCGGATTAGCAATAACGTCCTCACGCTTGCCATATTCCACAACATGACCGCCCTTCATAACCATCAGCTTGTTGGATACGTAGGAAGCAACGCCCAGGTTATGCGTAACCATAATAACGGCCACGCCGTATTCGTCACGAATATCAACAATCTGACGGATAATCTGTGCCTGAGTAGTTACGTCCAACGCACTGGTAGGTTCATCGGCCAGGAGGATTTTCGGGCTGAAAATCATAGCCATAGCAATACCTACACGCTGACGCATACCACCGGACAGCTCAAACGGATAGCTGTTCATGATATTTTCCGGATTCGGCAGACGCACGTTAGTCAGCATATCGCAGCACATCTTGTAAGCCTGATCCTTAGACTTGTCCGGCTGATGCGCCTGAACATAGTCGATGAACTGTTGGCCGATGCGACGGATAGGATTAATCATGTTGCCGCTGTCCTGGAAAATCATGGACATCTCGCTGCCATACATTTTGCGCCACTCTTCAGGAGTATTTTGCAATACATCCTTGCCGTCAAAGGTGATGCTGCCGCGGCTAACACGGCCGGCACCGGGCAGGCAGCCCATAATAGCGCGGATAACGGTGGTTTTGCCACTGCCGGACTCGCCAACGATGGACATAATCTCGCCCTTATCCAATTCTAAGCTGGCACCGGTTACGGTGAGCTTGTCACCGTAGCTGATGTCTAAATCTTTTACTTCAAGAAGCATTGAACAATTACCTCTTTATTAATTATTGTTTCGGGCAAACGTCTTTAGTCAGCCAATAGTAGTCAGCCGGGAAGATATTAGCGTTAGCCAAGCCTGCTTTAGATACCATGTTGGTCTTCGGATAGCCAAAGAACAGAGCAGCGCCGTCATCCAGCAGGATTTGCTGCATTTGAATCATATATTCACGACGTTTAGCCGGATCGAATTCTACAGACAGCTTATCAGACAGTGCGTCGTATTGCGGATTGCTGTAGCCGGTGGAGTTTTGCGGTTGGCTGCCGTTGATGTTGCTCTTCCAGTACCAGTTCAGGTAAACTTCCGGGTCACCGGTGTTAGCAGTCAGGATGTTGGAAATAATCAAGTCAAATTCACCATTGCGGCGCATCGGGTCAAGTACGTTATAGTCAACGTTCTTCATGTTAACCTTAATACCGATTTTCTTAGCATCAGCTGGGTAGCTTCTGCATACAGAGGCAGCTCGGCACGGCCGCTGTAGAATACGAAGTCGATTTCCAGGTTCTTGCCGTTTTATCAACATAGCCGTCGCCGTTGGTATCTTTCCAGCCTGCTTCAGCCAGCAGCTTCTTAGCATTTTCCGGATTGTAAGCATTCGGATCCTTCAGTTGGTCAAAGCCATAGTCCAAGGAAGGCGGAACAGGTGCTTTGCCGGGGATAAAGGTATCTTTCAGCAGAACCTTGTTGTAGGTTTCGCGGTCCAGGCACTGAATCAGAGCAGCACGAACCTTAGGATCATGCAACGGTTTGCCTTCGTTCATATTGATTTGAGCCAATACGGTACGCAGAGAAGCAATTTCGGAAATGTTATATTTAGCTTTATCTTTGAAGAGCTGCAGGTCACCTGCTGCAATGTTGGTAGCAAAGTCGATTTCACCTTTTTGCAGTGCCATAGCACGGGTGTTAGGATCGTCGATAGTCGAGATTTCAGCATTTTTGAACGGAACCTTGCCATTCCAGTATTTTTCGTTAGCAACCATTACTGCTTTAGCCTTGCTGTAGGATTTTACAGCATAAGGACCGGTGCAGATAGGACCTTCTTTTTTGATATCACGGTTGGTTACTTTAGTATCAATCATGATGAACAGAGGGTCAGCCAGCATGCCCGGCAGAGTCGGTACAGGTTTTTGGTTTTGATGATCAGGTTTTGGCCATCAGCTTTGATTTCAGCATATTGGAAGATGGACTTAGCACGGGTGTTCAATTTAAAGGTTCTTTCAATGGACTCTTTTGCAATTTCAGCAGTCAGCTTATCGCCATTGGAGAAGCAAACCTTATCGTTAATGTGGAAGGTCCAGGTCAGTTTATCGTCGGAAATAGTCCATTTATCAGCCAGCCACGGAGTAGCGTTCATTTTCTCGTCGAATTTAACCAGGCATTCGCCCAAGCCGTAACGCATTACAACCCAGCTGAAGAAGTTATCGGCAGGATCCAAGTTATCAGCAAAGTTGGTTACACCGAATTTTACTACTTCGTTGGATACAGCTGCTTTTTTATCGCCACCGCCGCAGCCTGCTGCTGCAAATGCCATTAAGCCGATCATAGCCGCTGCTGCGGTAAATTTTAAGGATTTTTTCATTGTACATCTCTCCATTTCTTATACTCAAGTTAAACAAAAAACGTAAAACATATCTGAAAATCAAAGCTTCACCAAGTAAGCCTTAATCTTCAACATCACCACGCGGGTCAAGCACATCACGCAGATTATCGCCCCACAGGTTGAAAACTACTACGGTAACAAAAATTGCCAGACCAGGGAAGAACATCAGCCAGGGTGCAGTCTGCAGCTGCTGACGGCCTTCGTTCAGCATCAGCCCCATTCAGGAGCAGGCGGCTGGCTGCCAAAGCCCAGGAAGGATAAACCTGCAAGCTCCATCATCAGAGCACCGATATCTGCTGCTGCGGTAATAACCATCATCGGCAGAATATTAGGCAGGATGTGCACCCAAAGGATATGGCCGGGAGTACCACCATTAACGATGGCTGCTTCTACGAAGTCACGACGTTTACCTTTAAAACCATACTGCGGGATAAACGCGCGTATTTGGTCCAGCTGACAATCGTCAGCGCAAACACTGCATTAACCAGCTGCCGCCCATAATACCGGCGATTGCAATTGCCAGAATCATACCGGGGAAGGAAATCATCATATCGGAGATACGCATGATAACCATATCAACCTTACCGCCGAAGTAACCGGAAACAACGCCCATCGTAGTACCTACAACAAATACGCTGGCTACGAGAACCAATACGCCGGTCAGAGAAGCTCGTGCGCCGTACAGCACACGGCTGAAGCAGTCACGGCCTAACTTATCTGTACCAAAAAGATGTTGTGCACCGGGTTCCAAAAAGGCATCTTTCATAGCAGCATGAGTCGGGTCATAGGGAGCAATTACCGGAGCTGCGATTGCTATCAGCAACAGACACAGCACCAGAACAGAGGTTACGGCAAAAGCACGGTTGGTTTTAAAACCATTGATAATTGTTTCCATCTGCTCTTACCTTACCTTTCTCAGACGCGGATCAAGATAATTGTAAGAGATATCAACAATGAGGTTGATAACCATATACATCAACGCAATCCACACGACAACACCTTGTACAAGCTGGAAGTCACGGTAGGTGATAGCTTCAATCGCCATACGGCCAAGACCGGGCCATTGGAAAACCATCTCGATAACCGCAGCACCACCCAGAAGGTTACCTAAAGACAAACCAAGCAAAGTAATCAGCGGCAGCATAGCATTCGGCAGAACCTCTTTCCAGAGGATATGGCTTTCGCTCATACCGCGGGCACGTGCACCGACAACATAGTCCTGATGCAGCTCCTCCAGAATTGCTGTACGTACCTGACGTGTATACTTGGAGCCATAGCGATAGCCAGTGTCAGGGACGGCAGAATCAAGGTATCAATACCAATCTCACCACCAACGATGGGCAGCAGGTCAAGCTTCAGACCAAAAAACCACAGCAGCATCAGCCTACCCAGAAGCCGGGCATGGATACGCCCATAAAAGTGAAGCCACGCACGATATTGTCAACCATGCTGCCACGCTTTTACGGCAGAGTAGATACCGGCAGGAATTGCCACCACCATCATCATAATCAGAGAAGCCAAGGAAAGTACGATAGTACCGGGAAGGCCCTCCATAAGTGCTTCAACTACAGGCTTTTTAACCATGTAAGAGAAGCCAAGATTGCCCTGTAAAGCTCTTCCTAACCAGTCAAGGTATTGGAAGAAGAAGGGCTTGTCCAGACCTAGTTCAGCACGCAGTGCATCAATTTCGGCCTGACTAACAATAATATCCTCGTTACCTGCAATCATCTGGCGAACAACGTCACCTGGAGCCAGCATTACCAAAGCAAAAGTAATAAAGCTGATACCCAGCAGAACAAGGATGATCTGCCCCAGTCGGGACAGAAGCTGCTTTTTCGTCAAAGCACATCATCTCCATCAAAAAAATTACCCTTCCTGCAAAATGAGCGCAGAAAGGATACATACTTACAATGTGCACAATTGTAATTACATATATTTCCGTCGCTAGCAGGAATATATCAACTGAGGAAATCAACCTGACTTAGCCTTTCGGCCTCACAGTGGCTTGACCGCTACGGATTTGCACCGTATTCCGATTATTACCTGCATAGGCAGGCACCTCAGAAGAGTATAAATTTGAAAAAGGTCTTTATATCGGCAAAAAAGAATAAGCTAATACTTATGAATTTATAATAGCATTAATTCTCATAATTTGCAACAAATTTGTAATGAAAACGTTGCTTATGCAAATATTCTTCTCAAAGAAGACAAATAGAATAAAAGTATTATCGATTGAGACAGCATAAAGCCTAGCAAGGCCAGCCACAGTCCGCTGTTACCCCAAAGCGGCACCAGCTGCCACTGCAAAAGGTAAAATACTAAGAGTGCCATCAGCATCATGTTACGTACCGGTGCGGTTTTGGTAGCTCCGCAGAAAACTCCGTAAAGCACCATGCCGATACCGGCGCAGACAGGATAGAACAAAACGAATACATTGTAGGTCATAGCCATCGCTACAACCTCTTCAATATTAGTAAACAGGAGGATAAAAAATTCATTGCCCAGATGGTAGCCGAGCATCAGAATAGCGACCAGTACCACCAGCCATTTGAAGGTCATTTTTATGGTAGCGGCAAACAGCTTACCGTTCTTCGCACCTACTGCACGGCCGCTGAAAATCGCCGCGCCGTTCGCCATACCGTCAATCAGATAGCTCATAATATCCTTGAGCTGCAGCAGTACAGCATTAGCTGCCAGCACCACAGTACCGAAGGAAGCTCCGACTGCCGCAATAATGTTGTTGACGGTCAGCAGGCAGGCAGTACGAATCATCAGGTTGACGTTTACCTGCAGCATGCCGATAAACTCACGCCAATCCAGCAGCTCGCTCCAAGGCAACGCCTTGTAATCAAAATCACCGTAATAGTACATCAGTACTACACTCAAGATACCGCCGTAAAGCTGACTTAGCAAAGTAGCAAAAGCCACGCCCGTAATATCCATATGCAGCCAAAAACAAACCAGATACTCAGCGCCATGTTCAGCACGTTCATGGAAACCTGCATAAACACACTCGCCCGCACCCGCGTCTGGCCCATGAGCCAACCAAGGGTCACATAGTTACCAAAAACCAGCGGTGCACCCCAGATAAGGATGTAATAATAATCACGGCATAGCTCGTTAACCTCCGGTGCAGCACCAATCATGGCCAGATACAGTTCCAAAATCGGCTTTTGGAAAAGGATGCAGCAGGCACTTATCAGCATTGCCAGAACCAAGGGCTTAAAAAAGGCGAGCATACCAAGTCTTTTATCGGCAGCGCCAAAGGCCTGTGCCGCATAACCGGTAGTACTCACACGTAAAAAACCAAATAACCAATATAAATTGTTGAACAAAATAGCTCCAAGAGAAACTGCTGCAATATATTTAGGGTCAGGAAGCTGCCCCATTACTGCAGTATTTACCGCACCCATCAAAGGCTGCGTCATTGTCGACAGCATAAACGGTACTGTCAGTCCCAAGTATTCCCTATCAGTCAGAAGGTTCACTTTATCTATCTCCCTTGTTTATTCGCACTAAATTTTATTTTAAAAAACATCTTGTGTGAATAGCTTATCATATGTTATAATTTATTGCAAGTAAAAAAAAGTAGCAATTGCCAAAAATATTTCTGCGGAAATTTGCCATTCTTCGCAAAAGAAAAATTTATACGCCATTGCTTAATTTTTTAGACTTCAGTTAGCTGACGCTAATAGAAAAATTATTATAAAAAGTATGAGAAATATATCAAAGGAGTGAGCACATGTCTGACACACTAAAGGTATGTGGACTGACTATTGAACGTGGCACTAAACTGCGTACGTACCTGCCTGTCCCGGACACCAATGTAAAAATCCCTCTGACTATTATCAACGGTGACCAAGACGGTCCCACCCTGCTTATTACCGCAGGCATCCACGGCGGCGAATATCCCGGTATCGCCGCAGCAATGGAGCTGGGCCGCGATATTGAGCCTGAGCACGTAGCAGGCCGCCTGATTATGATGCACCCGGTAAATATTCAGGGCTTCTGGCACGTCGCGAAATGATTGTTCCTGAAGACGGCAAAAACCTAAACCGCGTTTTCCCCGGTGACCCCATGGGAACGCTTGCCGATAAAACTGCATATTTAATCAGCAATAACTTCTTCTCTATTGCCGATTTTTATGTAGACATGCACAGCGGCGATATCCACGAAAGCCTGCATCCCTATGTTTACTACCCCGGCCAGCCTACGCCTGAAGTAGAAAAGAAATCCCGTTCCGTGGCACGCGTACTCGATATGGAATATATGGTACGTTCGCTTGCAACCGGCGGTGCCTATAACTACGCCGCCAGCACCGGACTTCCTTCTATCCTTATCGAACGCGGCGGTGCCGGTCTCTGCCTGCACGAGGATATCGAAGCCTACAAGGATGATATCCGCAATATCCTGCGCAAGCTGAAAATGTTCTCCCTGCCTGTAAAGCCACGCCATCACTCTCCGCGTGATGTAGAAAATCTTATTTATCTGGAAGCGCTTGGAAACAGGCTGCTGGCTGCACCACATCCATTAGCGGCGATTTTGTTGAGGAAGGCCAGGTTTTGGGACGCATTACCGACGTTTTTCGGCAATACGCTGACAACCTATTACGCAGAGCAGACAGGCGTAATCCTTTACGTCTGCCCTGCACTGGCATCTCCCAAGGGCACCATTCTTGTAGCCTACGGCACCATCAAGGAATTTGATGACGAAGAGTAAAAATTGCTTGATGGCCTTTATCGATTAGCCATAGGTATCCTCCTGCTTAAGTTAGCACTTAATCTCTATGCAGGAATTTTTTCTCTGAAAACTGTAAAATATTTTGCAAAAACCGCTTGACAAAGCCTTTGCTAACCGCTTATAATTCAGATAATCTCTTTGCACTGCAATTTTAGCTACAGTACAAACTGATCAGGCGGTAAACCTTCTTCCGGGTTTTTGCAGCCGGGCCCTCTGGGCAGCAGACCTTGACGCAACGTCTGCGGGACAGTTAACTACTATCTCGCAGGCGTTTTTTATATGTAAAAAGGCCTGCAAAAATGCAAAGATCACTTTAGGAGGTTTTATTATGAAATTTGAAAATGATGCCGAAAGAATCGCTATGATTGTTTCCATCAACAGTATTATCGGTAATCTGCTTTTATCATTGGGCAAGCTTATTGCCGGTTTCGTCGCCCAATCCGCTGCCATGGTTTCCGACGGTATCCACTCTGCGTCCGATGTTTTCGGTACCCTCATTGTTATGGCCGGCGTAAAATTTTCCAACAAGCTTCGGATGATGACCATCCTTACGGCCACGAGCGTATTGAATGCATTGCAGCTATTCTTTTGGCAATAATCCTGACGATTATCGCACTGCTCATCGGCTACAGTGGTTACGAAAAAATCGTAGGTGACCCTGCTGAGCTGGAAATCCCCGGCCAGCTTGCTCTGTGGGCAGCCATTATTTCCATTGTTGCTAAGGAAGCAATGTTCTGGTACACCCGCAACGCTGCACAAAAAATCAATTCCGGCGCACTGATGGCAGAAGCATGGCATCACCGCAGTGACGCTATGAGCTCCGTCGGCGCTTTTATCGGTATTTTGGGCGCACGCATGGCTATCCTATTTTAGACCCCATCGCCAGCTGGTAATCTGCGTGATGATTTTATATGCTGCCTACGAAGTATTCAAGGATTCTATGGATAAAATGGTTGACCGCAGCTGCGATGAAGAAACTACCATCGCAATGGAAGACCTTGTTTCCCGTGTTCCAGGCGTAGAGCATCTCGACAGTCTGCACAGCCGCCTTTTCGGCAGCCGTATCTACGTTGATATTGAAATCAGCGTCAAGGATAACCTTACCCTGCTGCAGGCACATCACATCGCAGAATGGTACACACCGCTGTTGAAGCAAACTTCCGCTGGTAAAGCATTGCATGGTGCATGTCAAC
>ENA-OQCS01000291-OQCS01000291.1-human-gut-metagenome-genome-assembly--contig:-NODE-291-length-27627-cov-4.683418_pt1 | contig 27627 bp, 26 predicted proteins | sample MGYA00242757_ERZ504575 | MGnify/ENA primary metagenome ERZ504575 (study PRJEB26092, sample SAMD00036297) | human gut metagenome | host: Homo sapiens | study: EMG produced TPA metagenomics assembly of... | reverse complement strand
GTGATGGTAAGTATATGAAGTCTAGTTGGTAGATAACAACAAATATTATGTAGGTGCTAATTGGTATTTATGTCACAAACCAATGGGTAGGCGATTACTATTTGAATGGTGCTGGCGTAGTTACTAAAAACGCATGGTAGGTGATACTGGTGTGGTAAAGATGGTAAGTATGTTAAAAATGCATGGGTAGGAAGCTACTGGTGTGGTCTGATGGAAGATATGTTCGTTCAAGTTGGGTTGATAATGGTAAATATTATGTAGGATCAAATGGTGTTTATGTCACAAACCAATGGGTTGGAGATTGCTATTTGAATGGTGCTGGTTTAGTTACTAAAAATGCATTGGGTAGGTAGCTATTGGTGCGGTAAGATGGTAAGTATGTGAAGTCTAGTTGGGTAGATAACAATAAATCGTATGTCAACCAAAATGGTGTTTACTTAACAAACCAATGGATTGGTGATTACTATTTGAATGGTTCAGGTGTTAAAGTTACAAATGCATGGGTAGGAAGCTACTGGTGTGGAAGTGATGGAAAATACGTTAAATCATCTTGGGTAGACAACAATCGTTATTATGTAAATGAAAATGGTGTATATGTGGCTGGTGCATGGGAAAAGGATAGTAAAGGTTGGAAGTATCATGCAGGAAATGTATATGCAAAAGATACTACATTGAATATTAATGGAACATCTTATACATTTGATAGTAATGGTTATATGAAATAACAATAGAATTGGAGTTAGATTTCAAGTCTAACTCCTTTTTGTTTTCTAACTTTTTATAATTTTATTGACAAGCCTTTTTTTCTTTATTTATACTGTATATAAAGGTAATAACTATATTTTAATATTGATTTGTTTATGTGCGATTTTAAATGAATTAAATATTAAAAATATAATGGAAAGGTATTTATTATGAAGAAAAAAGGAATAAAGCTGTTTTCTTTACTTATATCTACAATGGTTTTTATTTGTAATATAAGTTTTGTGAAGGCAGAAGAAACAAGTGCATATGCGTATAGTGATAGTGCAACTTCAAATGGAGTCACATTAAAGGTAGAATGGAATGAACCAGTTCTAGGTGAACCAACTACATTTCATGTTTCAGCTACAGGTGGTAGTGGAATTTATAAATTTAATATGGAAGCACCTAGCTATACAAATCCGGATGAGTTGGCTTATGAAAGTGTTGCAGATCCAAGCAGGGGTGAATGGACAAAATATACATCAGAATGTGAATCTCAAGATTATACATTTACTATGATGGCTACAGGAACATATAATTTTCGTTTTCATGTTATGGATACAAAGGCGGGCGTAACATATTTACGAACAAATACATATATTCAAGTTTCAAGTCCTAACTATCCTAGTGTAAACTCAATTGTTCAAAACGCAGTTACAAGATGTAATAGTGAAACGAATGGTTCAGATTACTCAAAAGCTTTATGGTTACATGATTGGCTGTTAGAACAATTGGATTATGATAATTCATTAAAATGGTCGAGTGCAGAAAGTGCATTAACTAGAAGTAGTGGTACTTGTCAAGCTTATGAAAGAGCTTATGCAAAACTATTAAGTGCAGCTGGAATTGAAAATGCGGAAACTAGAGATACATATGATGGTCATACTTGGAATGCTATGAAATTAGATGGAAAGTGGTATCAGGTGGATTGTACTTGGGATGATTCGAGTGAGAATTATTATAATTTCAATCGTACACATCTATATTTTGCACTTTCAGATGAATTAATGGCAATCGCCCATCAAGGACATAACAATATTTATACGGTTGAAGGCTATGCAACACCGTCTAATAGTTTAGAACATAATTACTTTGTTCAAAATGGGGATGCACAACAATGGGTAGAATCTTATAGAAATAGAATTCAAGAAAACTTAAATAATAAAAATACAGAATTTTCAATTCAAGCCGATAATTCTACTTATCCACCTAGTATTTATGGTATTCAAAATGGAATAATTGCCTATGTTATGAATCAAAACGAATGGTTTGTGAATGGTAAAAAGGTTGAATTAGTTGCAAAGACAAATGATAAACAATTTGATTTTATAGTAACCTATCCTGTTGAATGTACTAATCATGATTGGGATGAAGGTGTAATCACGACTGAACCTACTTGCACAAAAGATGGTGTCAAAACATATACTTGTAAAGATTGTAAGACTACAAAAACAGAAGAAGTGAATGCTTTAGGTCATGATTATTCTAAAGATTGGACAATTGATAAGAAAGCTACCTGTACAGAAGAAGGTAGTAAATCACATCATTGTACTCGTTGTGATTCAAAGAGTGATGTGACTGTTATTCCTAAAACGTCTCATAATTATGATAATGGTGTGATAACTACAAAGGCTACTTGTACTAAATCTGGTGTTAAGACATTTACTTGTAAGGATTGTAAAACGACTAAAACAGAAGTAATAAATGGTTTGGGCCATGATTATTCTAGTGATTGGACAATTGATAAAAAAGCAACTTGTACAGAATCTGGTAGTAAGTCTCACCATTGTACTCGTTGTGATTCAAAGATTGATGTAACTGTTATTCCTAAAACGTCTCATAATTATGATGAGGGAGTGATTACTACAAGTCCAACTTGCACTAAATCTGGTGTTAAGACATTTACTTGTAAAGATTGTAAAACGACTAAAACAGAAGTAATTGAAACTTTAGGTCATAACTATTCTAAAGAATGGACAATTGATAAGAAAGCTACTTGTACTGAGTCTGGTAGTAAGTCTCATCATTGTACAAGATGTGATGAAAAAACAGGTGTAACAGTTATTCCTAAAACAACTCATAACTTTGATAATGGTGTAATTACTACTGAACCAACTTGTACAAAAGATGGTGTTAAAACATATACTTGTAAAGATTGTAAGACGACTAAAATAGAAGTGATTAAAGCTTTAGGACATGATTATTCAAATGAATGGACAATTGATAAGGAGCTAACTTGTTTAGAAGAAGGTAGCAAGTCTCATCATTGTACAAGATGTGATGAAAAACAAGTGTAACAGTTATTCCTAAAACAACTCATAACTTTGATAATGGTGTAATTACTACTGAACCAACTTGTACTAAAACTGGTGTTAAGACATTTACTTGTAAGGATTGTAAGACGACTAAAACAGAAGTAATTAAAGCTTTAGGTCATGATTGTTCTAAAGAGTGGACAATTGATAAGAAAGCTACTTGTACAGAATCTGGTAGCAAGTCTCATCATTGTACTCGTTGTGATTCTAAAAGTGATGTGACAGTTATTTCTAAATTAACTCATGATTGGGTATTAACGAGTACAGTAAATCCTACAAGAGATCATGAGGGTAAAAAGGTTTATACTTGTAATTTATGTAAGGAAACGAAAGAAGAATCAATTCCTAAACTTGTTGGTAAATGGGTTTCAAATAGTGTTGGAAAATGGTATGAATATTCGGATGGAACTTATGAAAATTCTGGATTTAAAAAGATTGAAAATGAAACTTATTATTTTACAAGTAATGGTTATGTAAAAACGGGTTGGTTATCCGTTAACAATAATTGGTATTTCTTTAAAAATTCAGGTTGTATGGTTACATCAAATTGGGCTGGCTCATATTATATGGATTCAGAAGGTAAGATGAAGACAAACTCATTTACACCGGATGGATACTATTGTGGAGCGGATGGTGTATATGTAAGAAATGCTTGGATCAAATATCATGGAAACTACTACTATATGAATGCCAATGGTTTAATGAAAAAGAATGCATGGGTAAAAGATTACTATTTAGGAGCTGATGGTGTAATGAAGACAAATACATTTACATCAGATGGATATTATGTAGGTAATGATGGAGCTTATTATAGAAATCGTTGGATCAAGTATGAAATAAATACTATTATACAAATGGCGCAGGACTACTAGTTAAGAATACTTGGGTAAAAGCTTACTATTTAGGTGCTGATGGAGTAATGAAGACAAATGCATTTACACCAGATGGATATTATGTAGGAGCTGATGGTGCTTATTTAAGAAACCAAAAGATTGAAGTAGATGGTAAAGAATACTACTTAAATGCGGCTGGTAAAGTAGCTAAAAATCAATGGGTTGGAGATTACTTTATTGATATGAATGGTAATGTTGTTAAAAATCATTGGGCAGGAAACTATTGGTGTGGTGCCGATGGAAGATATGTTAAATCTAGTTGGGTTGATGATGGTAGATATTATGTTGGGTCAAATGGTGTTTATGTCATAAACCAATGGATTGGCGATTACTATTTGAATGGTGCTGGTTTAGTCACTAAAAAATGCTTGGGTAGACAACTACTGGTGTGGAAGTGATGGTAAGTATGTTAAATCATCATGGGTAGACAATAACCGGTATTATGTTGGAGCTAATGGTGTTTATGTGCCGGGAAGATGGGTGGCATATGGAAGTCGTTGGTGTTATTATGCAGGAAATGTATATGCGAAAGATATTACATTAAATATTGGTGGTAGGGCTTATACATTTGATAGTAATGGTTATATGAAATAACAATAGAATTGGAGTTAGATTTGGTGTCTAACTCCTTTTTTGAGTTTGAAAGTTAGAATGCTTAAAAATTTTATTTGTTAAGTAGTTTGATTTTTACTATAATTTATGAGGTCAAGAGAGGGTTCTACAAATGAAATATGGAATGAAATTATTTTTATTTTTGTTTAGTGGTATGTTAAGTGTTTCTTATTGCCAACAAATATTTATGCGCAAGAAGAAACGCAAACAGAAACGGACAATGTAGATGAAGAAAGTTCAGAATCAAAATCAGAACTTCCAAAATCATCGAATACAGCTCCTGTTTATCATTTTTCATTAGATAAATTTTTAACGGAAGATGAAATTGAGACTGCAGAATTAAAATCAGAAAATCCAAATATTCGATCTCGTGTTACTTTTGCGGATATTATGTGTGAAGCTACAAAATATGAAGGATTACCATATGTATGGGGTGGGCGTTATCCTTCACAAGGTGGATTTGATTGTGCTGGATTGTGTATGTATGTTTATAATAAAATTTGTGGTACAAGTTTTGATTTAATCAATACAAATGCAGCTATGTTATATACAAGTCATTGTACACCAGTGAGTGAAAGTGATGCTCAGCCTGGAGATTTAGTGTTTTTTAAAGGTACTTATGAAGCTATTGATTATATTTCACATGTAGGAATTTATTGTGGAAATGGTATTATGTTTAATGCCGGAGATTCGATTGGATATGGTTATGTTCATGATGTACGGAATATGTATGGTGGTAAGGCTGAAGTTTTATTTGGTCGTGTAAACAATGTTGATGTTGTCGTTAGCTGCCAAAGTGGGTTTAATAATATAAATGGTAACTGGTATTATTATGATGAAATGGTAATCCATTATATGGTTGGCAAACAATCAATGATAAATGGTATTATTTTAATAAATGGGGTCGTATGTCTATTGGTTGGACATTTATTTCAGGAAATTGGTATTATTTTGATGCGAATGGTGCTATGCAGAAGGGTTGGATTTTAGATAATACGTATTATTTAAATGAAGATGGTATCATGCTTACTGGATGGCAAACTATTGATGATGCACAATATTATTTTGATGGGTCTGGTAAAAAATTGACAAGTTGTTGGATTGGTAATAGTTATGTATTAAGTAATGGAAAACTCGCAATAGATCAATGGATTGGTGATTGTTATGTAGATGAAAATGGTCTTTGGGTACCTTCTTTACATGCTTATGAATGGAAAACGGTTGATGGCAAGAAGAAGTATTACTCAAATAAGACTCATTCTTTTGTGACAAATCAATTGATTCAATTGATGGCTCATATTATTATTTTGATTCAGAAGGAAGTGTAGCTACAGGATTTACTACAATTGATCAAAATACATATTATTTTAACGCGAGTGGAAAAATGGCTACGGGATGGATTCAAATCGATGGAACTTATTATTTCTTTAATGCGTCTGGTATTATGAAAACTTCGAGTTGGCAAGGGAATTATTACTTGAATTCTGAAGGTAAAATGTTAGTGAATGCCTTTACACCAGATGGATATTATGTAGGTAGTAATGGTGCTTATATTACAAATCGTTGGTTTAAAAATCAAGGTAAGTATTATTATGTGAATGCTTATGGAAAAGTGCTTAAAAATGCATGGGTAGGTGCTTACTATTTAGGTAGTGATGGTGTTATGTACAAAAATACCTTTACACCGGATGGATATTATGTAGGAAGTGATGGAGCTTATCTTAAAAACAGATGGATTGGTGACTACTGTCTAAATGGTTCAGGTATTAAAGTTACAAATGCATGGGTAGGTAACTATTGGTGTGGAAGTGATGGAAAATATGTGAAGTCATCTTGGGTTGATCATGATCGTTATTATGTCGATTCAAACGGAATCTATGTAGCCAAAGCTTTAAAATAAATACATTTTAAAAAGAATATTCATTTCGAATGTTCTTTTTTGTGTTAAAATTTATTTGTTTTTTATATAAAGACAAACTATTAAATGTCAATAAGTAATGTAAAATTTGTTGAAATTGTAGTTTTCTTTGTTGAATCAAGGGTGTTTGTCTTGATTTAGAGGTGAATCCTCTCTAAAAACTTCATCTTGTTTTTGAAATTGGGTACATTGAAAACAACTTTTTTGAGCCTTTAAAAAAATTTTCAAAAAAAGCCTGATTTTCGAAAAAATTTGTATGTTTTTTTATTCGATTAAAGCTTTTTTTATCGATTTAAATACGAATTCATGGAGTTCTCCATATTCATCTTCATACAGATATTTCTTTCGTCTAGTTTTTGCCGAAAAGTCTGTTTCGGCATTTTGGAAAAACTCATTTTGGGTTGATTCCGACAGTTTCGCCAAATCGCGGTATTGAATAATGTATGTGGACTGGTTTTTCATTAAAGAATAGATTACTTTACAAAGCTTGTTCGCTACTGCATTCACTGCAAGAATATGTTTGGTACGATCTCCATTCTTTTTCTTAGTAAAATAAGCTTTAAATATTGGGTTGTTTCTTCGTGCAAATTCAGCAACCATGTAAATTGCATGGCGAAGATAACGAGAACCTTTTTTGGAAATTTTTCCACGCTTGTTCACAGAAGAACCAGACTTGGAGTTGTCACCATATAACCCTGCCAGGGATACGATCTGACTCGCTTTATGAAATCTGGAGATATCGCCTATTTCTGCAACGATTGTAGCCGCTGTGATTTTTCCACATCCTGTTAATGTAAGAAGTACATGATAAGTAGGAAATTCTTCAGCCTTAGAATCAATTATTTTCTCAAGATTTCGTATTTCTGATTCAAGAAAATCTATAGAATCAATAAGGCTGTGAATATTGTATAGTTCACCATCTGAGATAGATTTGCGAACAACAATCGATTTACGTGCAGCATGAATAAGTTCATTTGCCTTATCTACGCCAAATTTATTTTTAGAAGCTTTTTGAAGAACAGAAACAAGTTCATCGAAATCAGCTTCTATGATAGAATAAGGCGTAGGATATATTGAAAAGATAGCTTTTAAGGTTGCACGTCCACTTGGAAAGACTTTGAGAAGGTCAGGGAAATACAAACAAACTTTGGCGAGGAATCTGTTTGTTTCCTGAGTGCATGTAACTTTAAGTGCATTCCTTCTGCGAATGTAGGCTTTCAAATCAGTATATCCGTTTTTTTCTACATGAACGATTTGAGCATCGCCGTTCAAAAGAAGTTCGGCAATACAGGCAGAATCAATTTTATCTGTTTTATTAAGTCGTTTGTAGTCTCTGTAATTTTTAACGGAATCCGGAAAAATCATAACTACGTGATACCCATCTGATTTGAGTCTTTCGTATAAGTTAGTACCATAGATACCTGTCACTTCCATTCCGAACAAGATCTTATCTTTGTTCGGACATTTGGAAAGAACAGTATTAAGGAACTTTTCATACCCTTGTAGCGTATTTGAAAAGTGTCCTTTCTTAATCAAGAATTTATCCTGATTGTTTTTCATGGCAAAATCGTGTTTATTCTGAGCACAATCGATGCCAACGTAGTAGTCATAAGAATCTTGTTTTTGCATAAAATTTTCCTTTCGTAACCGGTTCTGGATTGCACCTCTAAAGCAAGACAAACACAACCTCAAAAATTAGAAGATACAGTGCAAAGCAAAGTTCATCAACAAACCAAATCAGTGTATAAGGCACGTCTTGAATAAAGGAGCCAGTCTTTATAAAGTGAATCAACAGTTCACAGGAGATTTGTAGGCTACCTTAGTCCAGAACGTTACCATTATCTTGGACTAAGAAGAAAAATACAATCTGTTTAACAACAATGTGTTGAACTGATTACGCTACATATTATATGAGATGATTTCAATGAAAAAGAGAAGAATGATTTCCGTATTGATCGTAATATTAGTTTTTATAGGTTTATTATTATTTCAAGTAGCTAAATGGGTACCAGAAGCATTTGGTGATATTCCATTTGAACAAGTACTATTTCACATAATGGTGCCAATGGATGGTGCAGATTCTGCCGTATTAGATTCGTTTGTATCTGAATGTTTACCAATGCCTATTATCGTTTCATGTATTTTGTTACTACTATTAATGATTAGTGATTGGAAAACAAGTGTAGATATTAAGAATGGTGAGCTTCAACATAAAACAAATTGTATATTAATTGTTATTTCATCTATTTGTTGTTTAATTGTATATGTTTTTGGAATTACAGATTGCATTTATGCCGTTGGAATTGATGAGTATTGGTATAATGTCATGCATCCATCGAATATTTATGAAAAGTATTATGTGGATCCTTCAAGTGTAAACTATACGTTTCCTGAAACAAAACGTAATTTAGTCTATATTTTTATGGAATCTATGGAAACAACGTATGAAGATACGGCGCATGGTGGTTATTTTGAAGAATCTTTGATTCCAGAATTAACAGAACTATCGGAAAACAATTTAACATTTACCAATGGCGATTATAGTAATAATGGTTTTTATGCACCGGCTATGTCAGGCTGGACTGCAGCTGCTTTAGTAGGTCAAACCAGTGGAGTTCCTTTAAATACGCCTGCTGGTGCCAATGCGTATTTATCAGATAAATCATTTTTACCAGGTGCCTATACTTTAGGTGATTTGTTGGAAGACAATGGCTATCAAAATGAAATTTTACTTGGGTCTGATGCAAAATTTGGAGGAAGAGAGTATTATTTCAATCTTCATGGAATTATAAGATTGTCGATTACGATTCAGCTGTTGAAAATGGTTGGATTGATAAGGATTATTACGTTTGGTGGGGTTATGAAGATATAAAATTATTTGAATTTGCGAAAATTGAATTAACAAATTTAGCCGCAAGTGGACAACCATTTAATTTTAATATGTTGACAGCCGATACGCATTTTGTAGGAGGCTATCCATGTGAGGAATGTGAAGATTTATATGGAAATCAATATTCAAATGTGATTCGTTGTTCAAGTAAACATGTAACTGAATTAGTACAATGGATCCAACAACAAGATTGGTATGCCAATACTACCATTGTACTTGCAGGAGATCATAAGAGTATGGATAATGATTGGTTTAAGAATATAGAAGATAGTGGTTATGATCGTAAGGTGTATTATACGATTGTAAATCCGGCTATTAGCCCTGAAACACAAAATTCGCGTACTGTTTCAACCTATGATTTGTATCCTACAACAGTGGCAAGCTTAGGCATTACTTTTGATTCTCCACGATTAGGCTTGGGTACGAATTTATTTACAGATACGCCTACAGTCGTTGAAGAGATTGGATATAAAAAATTGAATAAACAAACAATGATGCATTCAAATTATTATGATAAGTATATATTGTATGGAAAGAGTAAAGAGTAAATGAATCGAAAAAAAGTTCTTGTATTGATTAATCCAAATTCGGGTAAGAAAAATTCGAAAGAATCTGTATTAGATGCCTTAAATGTATTTTCTGCCAACAATTACCAAATGGAAATTTATTTGTCTCAAAAACCAATGGACGTAACTCGTTATATTGAAGAAAACGGAGAAAGATTTGATGTGGTTGCTGTATTTGGTGGAGATGGTACTTTAAATGAGGCTACAAATGGATTGATGAAATTAAAACATAAACCTGTTATTTCCTATTTTCCAACGGGTACAATGAATGATTTTGGTACGAACTTTGGCCTTACAAACGATATGAAACAATGCGCAAACATTGCATGTGCTGGAAATATTGAATCTTTTGATGTAGGCAAGATGAACTCACGTTATTTTAATTATGTAGCCGGATTTGGAGCTTTTTGTAACGTGAGTTATGAAACGAAACAAGAATTAAAGAAACAAATTGGGAACCTTGCCTACATTATTAAAGCATTACATGAAATTCCAAATTTACATCCCTATCATGTTAAGATGAATTTAGATGGTAAAGTTTTTGAAAAGGATTTAATGTTTGGCTTAATTATTAATGGCAATCGTGTTGCTGGTTTTGAAATGGTAGAACAAGCCGACAATACATTTAAAGATGGTTTGTTTGACATTATATTAGTGGAACATACCCCGAATCCTTTAGAATTATATAATTATCCTTTGGGCGTTTTACATCCTGAATTAAATATGAAATATGTTGAAAGATATCAAGCGAAATCCATCATCATTGAATCTCAAAAAAAATTAGCTTGGACCTTGGATGGTGAAGAAGGAAAAGAGACTTTAGTGACTCGTGTTGAAAATATTTCTCAAGCACTACAAATCTATGCGAGTAAATAAGACAGCTCAATAAATAAGGCTGTCTTTTTAGTTAGGATAATTTTTTGCGAATCAGAACGGAACTGATAATTCATATGTTTAAATTTTGTGTTGGCAATCATAAATGAAAAATATAATTTAAGCAGCTAGTATACTTATTCTTATATTTTAAAAAGTATTGCATATTAACTTTGAAGAAGTCGTATATTTTATAAATCAGATTGCTAACCTTTATTTTAAAGATAAAGGAAATCACCTTTTATTTTAAAATGAAATAATGTAGTAACCTTATTAAATTATTTCATTTTTTATAACCAAAAAATGATTGTTTTTGATTTTTGTGTCTCTTAAATGATGTTGTGCGTGATATAATAGCTACGTAAGCGGTTGCAAGGAGGAAATATGAAAGTAATCAATATTGGGTTGAGTGTATTACTATCTATGGGTTTGGCAATAAGTCCTTTATATGCCAATGATGATGTTTCTTTAGAAGAAACTGAAGTTGAAAAGGAAGATAGTAATACAGAAGTAGAAGCATATGCACAAGAAAAGAGTGTTTTATATACTTTATCTACTTCAGATGGTATCACAGATTATATATTGAATAATGGGGATACTAAAACAGTACGTTTAAAAGTAACAGATGAAAAAGGACAGGAACAAATAATTATACGTATCGTATGGTTAATTATAGTTCGGATTTATATGTTACAAATCAAAATGGTAAAGTTTCATATAATGTGGATCAGCCTGGGAATCTAAATGAATTAACAATCACAAAAGATGGTGCTGATAAAGGCTTTATTAGTTTTATTGTCAATGTTGGAGATCAGGAATTGAATTTACAGTTGAATTTTATTCCAAATAACACAATTACAGCAACTTTAAATGCAGGAGATGGGTATTTTGATCTTGGATTAAGTGATCAAAAGAATTGGACAACTACAGATATACGAGATGGTAAAATTGGATCATTCCCTGTTCCCGTTGCACCAGATGGTTATGTATTTGATAGTTTTATGATGAAGATGGCAATCCATTTTATAATGTTAAAATTACCAAAGACACTGTATTTTATGCTCGTTACAAAAAGGCTGTAACCATTACATTTGATCCAAATGGAGGCAATGGTAGTGCATATACACAAGAATGGTGTTCAAATAAGGCATACTATGTTTCTGATATACATGAGTATTTTACGCATCCGGATGGTAAAATTCTATGGATTTAAAGATGGAGATACAGGTATAGTTTATTCTCGTGAACAAGAAATTCCTATTGGTACAACGCCAAAAACATTATATGCCGTTTGGGGAGATTTGGTGAATGTACGGTTTTACTGTAATGGTGGATATTGTGAAGATTTAGAAACGTTTAATGACTTAGTTGTTGAAGGACAAATATCTCCAAGAGCGCAAACAATTCCTTATTATGAAGGAAAAAGATTTACAGGTTGGCATATTGGATCACCATCTGGTCAATTGGTGGATCCAAACACGACAAAATTTTATAGTGATACGGAATTATATGCAAGTTATGAAGATGTAAAAGAACCTAGTCAAGTACAAGTTCATATTGATTATGATATGAATTCTTTAGAATCTAAAACATTTGAAGTAAAAGAAGGTGAATTCTTTTATTTAAGTTCTTATAATCCTTCAAATTGTCCTGAAGGAATGGAAATAATAGGTTATAAGGTTGTTGGAACAAATAGAGTAATCAAACCTTATGATAGAATTAGTTTTGATAAAGAAACGAATTTAAAAGCGATTTGGAAAAAAATTGGTAAAAGTAACTTATGATTCAAATGGTGCTGGTTACAGTCAAGTGGCAAATTATTTATCGGCTGGTTCAAATGTTGCGTCTGATAATCCATTTGGCCAAAGCTAAAGGAAAAGTCTTGAAGGATGGGCTGTTGGTTCTCCTCAAGGTAAGTTGTTCAACCAGGGTTTTATGGGGATTTCTTGACAAAAGATACAACATTGTATGCCGTTTGGGAAGATGGATATAAATTGACTTTGGATTTAGGTAAAGATGCTGAAGGATATTTATCTTGTCCTGAATATTTGAAAAAAGGAGATTCACTTGGACTTTCATGTGTGCAAATCACTAAGGCTCCAAAAGGAAAAGTTTTAGCTGGATTTAAAGTTGATGGTTATAGTAAGTTATTGACGGTTGATGATCAACTTAGAATCCAGAAAAATACAGTTTTACATGCTGTATGGGATGAAGGTATTCATGTAACGGTTAAGGATCCTACATCTTTACAGATTTTGAATGAAGAAAATATCGCAAAAAATACTCGCTATTCGGTTGACTATAAAATTAGTCAATATATACCAGAAGGTCAATTTATTCAAGGATATAGAATTAATAGTGTAGATGGTGAGATTGTTGATTCTTTAAATTTAAAATTTGATTCGGATGTTGTACTTTATCCTGTATTTACACAAAAACATCAAGTGCGTTTAGATTGGGGATTTAATGGTGGAAATGGATATATTTCAGGATATGCGGAAAATAAAACAAATAATTCTTATGTAACAAATAATTATCTAAGTTTTCCTAGTGTTACTGTTTTATCGACACCAAGAAATAAAGTATTAGCTGGATGGAGAGTTAAAGGTACAGATACTGTATATCGTTTTTCTAATGGATATTTAGAGGCTGGTGGAGTCAAAATAGATTCAGACGTGGATCTTGAAGCGGTTTGGGAAGATGAATTAAAATTGACTTTGGATGCGAATGGAGAAAAATTCTTTGATTCAAGTACACAAAGTGAAAAACAATTTCAAAAGATCAAGTTGTCACTCAATATGACTTAACTTGTGGTCGTACTTATGAAAATCTCACAAACGAAGATGGTACTAAAGTTGTGGTTGGATGGAGAGTAAATTCGCCGACAGGAGAATTGTTAGATAAAAAACTGTCATACACTTTGATTCGAATACAAAACTATATGCGGTTTGGAAAAATGTGGTGAATGTTACTTTTGAATATGATGATGTTGTTGTAGGAAAATTTGCAAATAGTGAATTACCTATGGACTATGTTCAAAACATGTTAAAAAATCCTTATGAATATTGTCCTTTTGGAGAAGGAGAAGTATTTGTAGGATGGTACAATAAAGATACTAATGAAAAATTGACTAAGAATACAAAATCACGAAGGATTGTACTTATGTAGCTAAAGTATCTAAGTCAAATCCAAAGGTTACAATTGACTATAATGGTGGAAATGGTCTAGTTAAAGATATTCCATTAATTGGTGGATATACAAATTTATATTATTTTTACGATTCACTAATCGAAGCTCCACAAGGTAAGGTTTTTGTTGGTTTTTCAAAGTCTAAAAATGGAGAACTTATAAAAACATATCCTTATGAATTTCAATATTTTGATAAGGACACTACACTTTATGCAAAATATGCAGATACAGTAACATTAACTGTTCATGAAGGAAATAGAATTTATGAGCAAAAGGTGCCTGTAAATACGCCAGTAACACTTTTAAAAGACTATGATTATGTAATCAACAAAAAACATTATTATGCGGGTCAAACTGTTAAATTTGATAAAAATACAGATGTTGAATTAAAACAATCTAAGAGTGGAAATGGTATATATGTATCTTATGTAAGTAATACAAGTGATTTTGGATATTTACCATATACTGAAGGTGATCTTGTTCGTGTTGGACAATCGACTGAGTATATTCTTAAAGCCAAACCAGGAAACGTAGTTACTTTACAATTTAATGACTCTTTAGCTCCTGAAGGAATGAAGTTTGATCATTGGATTACACCAGATAATGTGCAATTAGATAATCCAAAGAGTAAAACAACTCAATTGTGATGCCACAAACATATGGTGGAGATAGAGCATATATTTATGTCGCATATAAAGAAACAGGTGCTTTCACTTTATCAAATCAATCTTTAGATTTAGTGAAAGGACAAAGTCAGACATTAAGTGTAAATGGAGATTATGAATCTATAACTTGGAAAAGTAGTAATCCTAGTGTTGTAAAAGTAGATCAAAATGGTAGGGTAACCGCATTAAAATCTGGGAAAGCAACAGTACAAGTGACGAATGATTCAGGTAAAACATTACAATGTGTAATTACTGTTACAAATAAGTTAAAGAGTTTATCTTTTAGTGATAAAGAAGTATCTTTACAAGGCAAAGTAGATAAAAAATTAAGCCTTGTAAAGAATCCTGATGATGCAGATTATGAAAAACTTACATGGATATCAAGTAATGATAAAGTTGTTAAAGTTAGTGAAGATGGAATGGTTTCGACAGTATCTTGTGGGGAAGCTACAATTACAGTAAAGAGTGAGAGTGGATTAAGCGCAAGTTGTAAAGTAAAAGTAAATCATGATTGGAAAGTGATTTCTCAAGTAGATGCTACGGAACAAAAAGAAGGACATAGAGTATTAAAATGTAATTTATGCAATGAAACAAAGGAAGAAACAATTCCAAAACTTACTGGCAAATGGGTAACAGATAGTAATGGTAAGTGGTATAAATATTCGGATGGAACTTATGAAAAGTCTGGATTTAAAAAGATTCAGGGTAAGACGTATTATTTCCAAAGCAATGGTTATGTAAAAACAGGATGGTTATCATTAAATAATAGTTGGTATGTGTTTAATGCTGATGGATCTATGATTACTGGATGGCATGGTGATTATTATTTTGATGAAAATGGTAAGATGAAGACAAATGCATTCGTAGAGGGTTATTATCTTGGTGCTGATGGTAAGTATGTAAAAAATCAATGGATTAAAGATGGTGGGAAAGACTACTTTATGGATGCCGATGGTAAAGCTAAAAAGAATGATTGGCAAGGGGCTTATTATCTTGGAACAGATGGAGTTATGATGACAAATGCATTTACTCCAGATGGATTCTATGTAGGAGCTGATGGTGCTTACTACACAAATCGTTGGTTCAAAGATCATAAAAATGATTATTTTGTGAATGCAGCAGGTAAAGTTGTTAAAAATGCTTGGCAAGGTGCTTACTATCTAGGTAAAAATGGAGCCATGTTAACAAATACATTTACTCCAGATGGATACTATGTAGGAGAAAATGGTGCATATCTAACAAATACTAAGATCAATGTAGATGGTAAAGACTACTATTTGAATGCAGTTGGTAAAGTAGCTAAAAACCAATGGGTTGGTGATTATTATTTAGATGAAAATGGTAATGTTGTTAAAAATTCATGGGCAGGAAGCTATTGGTGTGGTGAAGATGGTAAGTATGTCATAAATACATTTACACCTGATGAATATTATTGTGGTAGTGATGGAGTCTATGTCAGAAATCGTTGGATTAAAGTGGATGGAAAAGATTACTATATGAATGGCTACGGTAAGATGGCCAAGAATACATGGTCTGGTGCTTACTATTTAGGAGCTGATGGTGTCATGATGACCAATGCATTTACTAAAGATAATTATTATGTTGGAAATGATGGCGCATATTATAGAAGTCGTTGGTTTAAGCATAAGGGTAAAGACTACTATGTAGATGGTAATGGTCATGTTGTTAAAAATGCTTGGATTGGATCGTATTATTTAGGTGAAGATGGGGCCATGCTTACAAATACATTTACTCCAGATGGATATTATGTAGATGCAGATGGTTTATGGTCCCCATCAAAATGGATTCAATCCGGAAGTTATTGGTGGTATAGACATTCGGATGGGACATATACTACAAATGATTTTGAAAACATCAATGGTCAAACGTATTACTTTGATGCAAGTGGCTATATGGTAACAGGATGGAACAGATTGGTTCGGATTGGTATTATTTCAATAGTGCAGGAGTCATGGTAAAAGATGCTTGGGTTGGTAACTATTATTTTGAAAGCGATGGAAAGATGGCTACAAACAAGTGGATTGGCATTTACTATGTAGGTGAGGATGGATGTGTTGTTACTAATCAATGGATTGGTGTATATTATGTTGGCTCAAATGGAGCAATGGCTACAGGATGGCAATGCATATCTGCACAATGGTATTACTTCGATTCGAATGGTATATATCAAACGGGTGAACGTTATTTAGGTGGTGAATATTATTATTTTAACAGTCAAGGTGTAATGCAGACGGGAACAGCAGAAGATGGATGGGAATATAATAGTTCCGGACAAAGAATGGTCTATTGGTCAAGACGTTCTAACAATCCGATTTATCATCGTACGCCAGATAATATTAGTCCTAAAAATCTAGTTCGTGGAACATATTCGCAAGCGGTTGCTGCAGGTAAAACAAATCGTTGCAAAACTTGTTAATGATTATTTAGATGTATTTGATAGTCGGGAATGCAATTTAATTTGCATTCCTTTTCTTTTTGTACTACAATGTCATATAATAAGGAGAAAACAATTATATGAACATTGTCGATAAAAGTGTTTTAAAGAAAATATATGAGCTTGGAAAGGTGAGTCAGCGTCATTTGGCGGATGTATGTGGTTATTCTTTAGGAAAAATCAACCAGTCGATTCAATTTCTTCAAAATAATGAGTATATAGATTCGAAATGGAATCTCACAGATAAGAGTCAAGTTTTGATTAAATCCTATAAGCCTAAAAAAGCTATTATTTTAGCGGCTGGTTTAGGTATGCGTATGGTTCCTATTAATACGGAGGTGCCTAAGGCTTTATTAAAAGTACAAGGACAAACATTAATTGAACGTTTGATTTGTCAACTTCATGAAGTGGGTGTGTATGACATTTGTGTTGTTGTTGGATTTATGAAGGAAGAGTTTGAATTCCTGATTGATGATTATAATGTGAGTTTGGTTTGTAACATGGAATATGCTAGAAAGAATAATATGTATTCATTAAATCTTGTGAATTCAATTTAGAGAATACATATATTGTTCCTTGTGATATTTGGTGCGAAGAAAATCCGTTTAGTGCTTGTGAATTGTATTCTTGGTACATGATTAAAAATGAGGAAACATTGAATACTTCGGTTCGTTTAAATAAAAAATTTGAACTTGCTAAGACTAAGATGAATGAAGTGGGGGATACAATGATTGGTATTTCTTATATTTCATTTATGGATGCTCCATTCATTCGTAAACGTATTTCTTCTATGTCTTGTCAAAGAGAGTATGAACATGCTTTTTGGGAAGATGCTTTGTATGTCAAAGATAAGATGATCGTTTCTCCTTATGTCTTTAATAAGGCTTATGAAGTGAATACTTATGAACAATTAAGGGATTTGGATGAGGATACGGAAACTTTAAATTCGCATTTGATGCAGATTATTAGTGATACGCTAGATTGTGAATTGAGTGACATTCAATCGATTTATCCATTAAAGAAGGGTATGACCAATCGTTCCTTTAGTTTTGAAGTGAATTCAAAACGATATATTATGCGTGTTCCAGGTGAAGGTACGGATAAGTTAATTAATCGAAGACATGAGTATGATGTATATCAAGTGATCAAAGATGAGCATATTTGTGATCCCGTTATTTATATGAATCCAGATAATGGATATAAGATTACAGAATATATTGAGGATGCACATGCTTGTGATCCAACTTATTTTGGAGATGTTCGTGATTGTATGAAAAAGCTTCGTGCTTTCCACAATAAAAAATTAAAAGTGAATCATACTTTTGAAGTATTTGAAGAATTAGAAAAGTATGAATCGTATTGGCAGGGTTCTCCTAGTATTTATAGGGATTATAAAGAAACAAAGAAACATATTTATGAATTAAAAGAATTTGTGGATGGGCAACCTAAAGAGTGGGGTTTATCGCATATTGATTCAGTACCAGATAATTTCTTGTTTTCAAAAGATTCTTTGTATTTAATTGATTGGGAATATGCGGGTATGCAAGATCAGCATATTGATATTGCGATGTTTGCGATTTATTCCATGTATGATCGTAATGATGTGGAAACATTGATCGATTTATATTTTGACAAAGATTGTGATGATATGGTTCGAATTAAGATTTATGCCTATATTGCCATTTGTGGCTTATTATGGAGCAATTGGTGTGAATATAAGCGTAACTTAGGAGTTGAGTTTGGTGAATATTCATTAAAACAATATCGTTATGCCAAAGAATATTATCGAATCGTTAAAGAAATGTTAGAAGAAAGAGGAGTGTGTTTATGTACAAAGTAGAAAGAGCCATTATTATGGCGGCTGGGTTTGGTTCTCGTATGAGTCCTTTAACGCTTGAAACACCAAAACCATTAGTCAAAGTGAATGGTGTAAGAATGATTGATACTGTCATTGATGCACTTCATAAGAATGGTATTTATGAAATCTATGTTGTGGTGGGATATTTAAAAGAAAAATTCTATGGTTTAGAAAAGGAATATAAAGGATTAAAAGTCATTGACAATCCTTATTTTGATACTTGTAACAACATTGCCTCCTTATATGTAGCTAGAGATCATATAGAAAATGCCATTATTTTGGATGGGGATCAAATTATTTTTAATCCAGAAATCTTAAAACCAGAATTTGAGCGTTCAGGCTATAACAGTGTGTATGTTGAAAATGGCACGGATGAATGGCTACAACAAGTAGAAAATGGTATTGTCACTTCTTGTAGTCGTACGGGTGGTTTAAAGGGTTGGCAACTTTATAGTATTTCAAGATGGAATAGTCAAGATGGAAAACAATTAAAACAAGATTTGGAATATGAATTTGATACGAAACAAAATCGCCAGATCTATTGGGATGATGTGGCTATGTTTTGTCATCCAGAACACTACCAATTGGGTGTTATGCCAATGAAAAAAGAGGATGTAGTAGAAATTGATGGATTGGATGAATTGATTGAAATGGATTCAAGTTACAGGGGGTACAAACAATGAAAAACAAAATAGATTGGATGATTACACTATTACCATTATGTCTTATTTTAGTATTATGTTTTGTTTTCTTTGTAGCTCCAGAACAATCCAATGTAGTATTAAGTCAAATTCGCTTCTTCTTTGGAGATACATTTGGAAGTTATTATTTGATTATTGGACTAGGAATCTTTTTACTATCTATTTACATTGCCTTTTCTAAATATGGCGATATTGTCTTAGGTGAAAAAAAGAAAAACCAAAATACTCATTCTTTGCGTGGGGTTCTATGATGTTTACATGTGGTCTTGCAGCCGATATTTTATTCTATTCCTTTTCAGAATGGGTGATGTATGCATCGGATCCACATATCAAAGAAATGGGAAGCATTCAACAATGGGCGGGTGTCTATCCATTATTTCACTGGAGTTTAATTCCTTGGAGCTTTTATTTAGTGTTAGCCGTAGCCTTTGGTTTTATGCTTCACGTTAGAAAAAGAAATCGCCAAAAATATTCAGAAGCATGTCGACCATTACTTGGTAAATATACAGATAAATGGCCAGGAAGAATCATTGATTTATTAGCTGTATTTGCCCTTCTTGCAGGAACAGCTACTACATTTAGTGTTGCCACTCCTTTAATGGCAACAATCATTCAAGACTTATTCCATTTAACTGTAAGTCGTACAGCTATTAATATTGTAATTCTAATTATTACATGTATTGTATATACATATTCATTACTACATGGTTTTAAAGGAATTAGTCGTTTGGCAAACCTTTGTATCTATTTCTTCTTTGGTTTATTAGCCTTCGTCTTATTATTTGGAGGACAAGCCCGTTATATTATTGAAACTGGATTAAATTCACTTGGAACGATGGTAGAAAACTTCATTGGACTATCGACATTTACAGATCCATTACGAAATACAAACTTCCCACAAAATTGGACCATTTATTATTGGGCATATTGGATGGTATGGTGTGTAGCTGCTCCATTCTTCATTGGAAGTATTTCAAGAGGTAGAACCGTTAGACAAACCATTCTTGGAGGATATGTATTTGGTGTAGGATCTACACTAATTAGTTTTATTGTTCTAGGAAACTACTCCATGGGACTTCAAATGCATGGTATTGCCGATTTCATGGCACAATATGCCAAGACTGGTGATTTATATGGCATGATCGTAGATATTATTAAAACACTTCCTTGTGCACCATTTGTTATGGTTGCCGTATTATTTACAATGATTGCCTTCTATGCGACTAGCTTTGATTCGATTGCACTAACGGCTTCATGTTATTGCTATCACGAATTAAAAGAAGATGAAATGCCACACAAAACACTTCAATTGATGTGGTGTATTCTATTGATTCTTCTTCCAATCGCATTATTGTTTGCACAAAGTTCAATGAACAACTTACAAAGTGTGAGTATTATTGCAGCCTTCCCAATAGGTATAGTCATAGTCATGATTGCACTTAGTTTCTTAAAGGATGCTAAACCGAAAGATTAGATGTGTCTTAATTAATTGTAGGATTGTATGAAAGCAATTTTATAGATTGTAGCATTGAAAAATATGTGGTACAATGAACTTGACGAAGGCGTGAGATGCGCACCCTGGAATCCTACCTCAACTTGATTGAGATGGAGTCCAGTTTTTTTTGTATAGTGTAAACATTATTTAAAAAGGATTTAATTAGGCTACGCTTATTTTAACTCTATAAACTTGTTTAATATTTTAATCGAAACATATTCATTAATATTAGGACATTCAAGTAAATTGCGCGTGTTTTTTATATATACTATCGAGTTTGCTAATGCATCGTTTTCTTCCTTTAAGAAAATAGCAAGTATTAAGTGGGAAGAAGCAAATATTTCGTTATTTGTTTTCTTTCTTAAGCTTTTTGCTTTTAGACCAAGGTTGTTTGTCTTCGCAAAGGCAAGAACCATATTTTCTTTAGAATTCTCTATAGCACATGGAAATGGTCTGTTTGGAGCCGAACTCATGATAAAATCTTTAAGAATTAAATTTGTAGAGGCGTCTGCATAAATAAATTTTATCAGTTTGTTAATATTTTCTGTTTTAGTCATCAAAGTATTTTTGTTATGTCTTTGAAAATTGTTAATGTTGTTTTTTGAGATTTTGCTACTTTTACAAAGGTCGTAAAACAAATTTTCACCAACATTAACAGTCAATCCTGTTAAGTGTAAAAATTCTTTCTTTTTAAATGTGACTTTGTATATCTCAAAGTCAATAGTGATTATGATAAATTCTTTATGTAACAAATATTTATCAAAGAGTTGAGCGCCTTTAATTATTCTTTGTCTAAATATTTCTTTATCACGTTCATTAGGTTTATACATAGATGGGTATCTTCTTTCTTCTAAATGGTAAAGGATGAAATTATTTGTTATTCGACTTTGATTATACTATAGATAAAATGAATTTAAAAGACTAATATGATACTTAAATGAGAATTAAATCCTGTATTAAATATCAATAAAATTAATATATGATATTTATATTAAATTCACACTTTATTTCTATACATAAACAAAAAAGATGTCCTAAGACATCTTCATAATCCTAATACAAGTTTTCTGCTGGCTGCCAGCCCATCGCTTATAACGACAATGATTAGGATGTTTTAACGACTTCCCATTGTCTTCAACTTTACTGGTGGTTGTCACCCCATCACTTATAGTGACCACGATTAGGATGTTTTAACGACTTCCTATTGTCTTCAGCTTAAAGTGCTTGTTCACTGAAGATATTTCTATCTCCACTTATAATATAGCATGAAATAATAAAATTTGTAAGGAAAAAATGCAGTTGATCAGACAGATTAATTGTATGACTAGATTTATAATGAAGTAGAAAACTGTTATGAAGTGACCTTTGTCAAGACAAAATTACACTCATATTTCATAAATATTCAGTTTTAGATTGATGACATACAGGAACTCCTAAACAAATCTATCGACAGTTAACCACTCTGTGATTCGTGGATTGGTTACCTAAGGTTAATGGTCCATCGAATAGGTTTTGTTAATCTAGATGTCGTGGATCAATAACTTTTTTGCGCAGTCCTCCTCGCGACTTGATTCCTACGCCGCTATTGCCTTAAGAGTTTTACCGCAAATAACCAGACCTGTTTCATTATTTACGAAGCTCCTCTATATCATCAATCCTTTGTCTTTCTAAAAGTCTTTCTTCATGTCTCCTTTCGTTTGTTTTTTCTATTTTAATGGATATTTCCTGTTTCCATTCCCCAAATAAAACATGCTAACTCTCTAGCTACAGCGACTATTGCCTTATTTCTAGGCACATTTCGTTCAATCAATTTTTGGTATTTTTTCTTCAAACGTTCTGTCGCCTTATCCGCATATGCAATAATATTTACATCCATACCTTTTTTGACGACTTTTTGGCCTTTTTGATTTTGGTGTATATACGTTTCCTTTCACCAAAGATTGTGCACATTCTACTAGTGTTTTTCTAATCACTGTATTTCCTTGCTTTGTAATACCAATTCGGTTGTTTTTGTCACCACTAGAATGTTCCCCGGTCGTTAAACCAGTATAAGATGCATATGCTTTTGCGTTTGGAAAACGTTCAAAATCAGCTGTTTCTACCTGTATAGTCATAGCTGCAAACGTATCTATACCTTTGAAGCATCTCAATTCAGATACCTTTTCATTGTATCTATCGCTTTGATACATCTCATCAATACGATTCATAAATCGTTCAATTTTATCATTAAGATTGTCCATTTCTGCAAGATATTCATCTAAGGTTTCTCGTTGAATTTCTGACATTTCCAATTCTCTGATCCAATTCATATAGCGAATTGTCCATTTTGATTTACCATCATATTGATAGCCATGACGCAATACAAACGCGTAGATTTCCTGCTTAACTCTTTTTAATTCCTTTTTGAAATCATGAATCATACGGATGTATTCTTTTATTTCAACATCTTCTTCATCTGGAACATATACAGCTTTATATGATCCACTAGCCAAGTTCTTTGCAATATTCAAAGCATCCATTCTATCATTCTTTACCATCTTATTTTTTGCAGAAACCTGCATAGTTGTAGGAGCCAAAATCACACAATCCACTCCTCTTGAAGTTAACGACTTATAAAGAGAATATCCAAGACAACCTGCTTCATAACCACATTTGATTTCTACATCGTTCTCATAACGACTTTTAAGTTTTTCAATAAACTTAATTACTAGTTTTACATCAGAAGCAAATGTGGATTCTGAAACGATTTCTCCGGTATAACCATCATAAGCACATAAACTAAACGAATTTTTGTGGACATCCATCCCAACAGATAATATACTTTCATAGTGACCTCCTATTGTGTTATGGCATCGACACCATAAGTGTTTTTTATCAATTCAATTATGAGTCGTAATCCACGTATTGACAATAGGAGGTCACTTCATATTATCTGCATTGGAACAAAGCTTGATGGGAGCACATTTTGCCAAGAGTAAAACTGTTCACAGTTTTAGCGAATTAAGTCAAGACAGTGCCAAGGCATTAATAGATGATATAGTTGCTGTATATCACTACTATTGTACTGGGAGAATAGTTTTGAACTCTGGTGAAATTGATGAAATTCAAGCAGTAGACGTTGTTGGTAGTGAAAAGTATCAGTTTCCTACTATTCCTAAATCCACATTGAAAAATGTGGATAAATGTAAAGATTACTTTTTGAAATTTGTTCTTGGATATTCTAGAGACAGATACCTGGGTGAAGATGAAAAAACAAGTGAATTTGATGATTGGGCCATTCAGTTCCTTCCAATATTATTTGAAGGTAAATCTATTAAACACTTCAATGTTGCAATGTATCTGGATACATTAAAAGCACAACAAGACGATGGGCATTATCAAGTGGTTCAAATTCGCTGGCAAGCAATTCAGGCGTATTTTTCTGGAGATATCGAAAAGTGTGTAGGGCATCTTGAAACAGCTTTAAGTTTAGCAAAAGAAACTAAACAACCTACATGGGTCATAAAAGATATTTTGGTGGATTTGCGCAATCAGCATTGGACATATTGCACCGCAAAAAACCAGTTTTATGATAGTACGGCGCAAAAGGAATTAACAGAAAGTAGAGAAGAACTCTATTATCCAATTCTTGATCGCATCCATGAATCGTTACATGAAAAATACATAGAGGGTCTGTACAAAAAGAAAACAGAATCGCCTTACTCAGTTACCATAGGTAATAATTTAGATCAATATGGACAAATGCTTGCAAGTTCTCATATTGTATCTATGTATAATGGTTCATTGACTCATATTTTGCTTATTTATAAGAAAATTAGGGATTTTGTATTTTACCTGAGCTGCAAATTTGATGATTGGATTTTTAGACTTAATTTGTACAAACTTGCGATTTTTGCAGGAAAAGAAAAGGAAAGCAAAGGTATCCAGAACACTTATCCTGAGATTTTGAATCAATTAACTGCTGCCGAAGCAGAATCAATTATGGCTTTTTGCCAAAATCACCCAATAAAGTATAAGAAATTAACTAGTCAACTATTAGCGTTCGGTTCAGTAGGGGATTTTTTGAACGATAAATCCTATAAATCTTGCGAAAAATACATTATCGGAAAAATTAAATCATGGTTGAATAGTGATACTGATGTTGTCGCTATAGGACAACACATATTCAAGTGCCTTTCTGGAGTAGCTTATCGTATGTCACAAGATATGCTTAGTGAAATATGCTGTCAATTCATTGATAGGCAGTATAGACGCTGGTATGGGGATATGTTTAAGTTCATTGCTAAGTACATTGATCTTAGAAAAATGAGCATAGATTCTGCAAAAGCGCTGATTGAACACATTAATTGTGTACTTGACACTGAAAAGGAACGAGAGCAAATAAAGTATTACCCTTTCTTTTTGTGTGTCCTCCGAAAGCAAAATCGTGCCCTTACAGAGAAAATGGATAAAAAGATAGCCGAACACTTATCAAGCTTTTACGAAAGTACCTATAAATTAGAAACAACTGAAGATGAAAATCAAGATATGCCGGTGTTCGTGAAAGAATACGTAGAACGTATTCAAAAAAGCAATGAAACGCAGGGAAAGGATGGATTTTATTTTGAGAATGACTCACGTGAGATTGCAACGATTAGATCCATCTTGTTAGGAAAAGAGTTCAAATGTGATGCGGATACCATGGACATGCTTATTTCTGTAGTTTCAGATACCCTTATGGTTTCCAAAGAAGGAATTTCTACAAAACTTGATGCAATAGCACTTCTCATTTGCATTGTAGTTAAATATCCTGAAGACTATATGCGAAATAAAGGTGTATATGAAAAACTGTTTGAGCAGCAGAAGACTATTGAAGTCACCGACAATTCGATTATTTCGTCTAATATCGATAGCATTTCCTTGAAAATTGGATTGCAAATATTATATACCGCTATGGGTAAAGATGTATACGCAGAAATACTTGAGTTAATGCCGTATATTCAGGGTGATGTTGCAACAACAATTGCAGTAACTCACCTGATCGTTGAGTATTTGGAGATTTCAGATAATATTATGTTTCCATCAAAAGTAGAGGCAATTATCCTTCAGAATGTATTACAGTGGCTTCATTCTGAATATGCAGATATCAGATGGATTGCCACACGCATTCTTCTTACTATGTCTCGTAATCCGGAGAATTATGGCATTGTAAACCATCAGTTGGTGAATCTAATTGATTCTAATAGTGTATATATCAAAAACTTGATTATGCGACACATTCATAAAATAAACGGAATTCCTAAAGAAACAAAAGAGTATATTATTTCTAAATGCAATCAAGATGCTAATTTCGTTGTTAGAATGGTATGTAATGAGGTGGAAAAAGACATATACGAAGAGTAGAATTGGAAATCTGTGGCGGAGATACCATTATGGTATTTCCACAATTTTACGACTCTAAATATCTTGTTTAGAGTTGCTTTATATTATTGTTAAAAGAAAAGAAGCTCACCGTGAACTTCTTTTCTTTGAAAATAATAATATCTTTCTCACTCTGGAAAAAGATCTATTTGTAGTTGAATAATAACTAGATACTTATTCTTTGCCAACTCCTAAGAAAAAAATAAGCGGACGGACCTAGAAAAAGCAAATGAACCATAATACATACAAAAAACTGTATGAAGCAATCTCTAACTTCTACAAGTGGGAGTCGTTTAGCTCACTAACAAAATTAATCAAACTTGATTCTCTAAATAAAGGTTCTCGATGTATACGATTTTTCTTTATAGCTTTTATAAAGCCCATCAAATATGTTTTGAATTCCTTTTCTATATCGGAAATATCATCTTGAAGTTTATTATATTGAGAGTTGGGTATTTTTGAATAGTTTGTGGTTCAATGTAATCTAAACTATTTATGACTAATGCATATCGAAAATCTAATCCTGCGTTAGGTCTACTTGGAGAAGGTAAAGAATGACCTATCCTTCCGTACTTTCTTATCTCAGGGCCTAAATTATTTCTCAATGGGATATAAAATGTATTAGAATTATAAGTAAATTTCAAACATAAATGTGTCCTTTGTGATTGCTTGTTAGTATTTCCAGAATCTAACATTTTCACAAAATAAGCATGGTCTATAAAATAAGATTCTTTTATAAAGCAAAGAACAAATGACATAAATCCTCCATAAAAATAATAGAGCCTAAAATAAAGGCTCCTACATCTTAATTTCTTCAACTTTTTATTAGCCAGGTGCGTTGACGAACCCCTCGCAATTTCTTCAACTTTTTATTAGCCAGGTGTGTTGACGAACCCCTCACATGGAAGATATTCCTATCTCCACTTATATTATAGCAATAATAATGTATAAATCAATAAAATTACATTTGTTTTTTCTGCAATTTGGATGCAGTTTAATTAGGCTCCCCGTCTTAGAGGTTTGCACCATGAATGTTTAGAGGCTATTCTGAGA
>ENA-OQCS01000290-OQCS01000290.1-human-gut-metagenome-genome-assembly--contig:-NODE-290-length-27655-cov-5.814770_pt1 | contig 27655 bp, 38 predicted proteins | sample MGYA00242757_ERZ504575 | MGnify/ENA primary metagenome ERZ504575 (study PRJEB26092, sample SAMD00036297) | human gut metagenome | host: Homo sapiens | study: EMG produced TPA metagenomics assembly of... | reverse complement strand
TATTGGATATTCCTATTTTTTGTTCGGAACAGTCTGCTAAAATGGATTTACCCCGTTGGTGTTCCGATAACCTTGACCGACTTAATATATTAGCGACATTTAATCTCTGCAATAACGGTGCCGTTTTTGTCCGTGAAGGGCTGGGGGTTGAGCTTACCTTTGACAAGTTAGTAGAAACAAATGCAGAAAGTGATTTATGCTTCCGTCCGATTACACCGCCCCTCCATACAAAAATGTATGTTATATGGAAAAAATATCAAATATTCACTCCTGTTGCTAATCTGTTACTGGAAGAAATAAAAGATCATCGTTTTACCATAATCGTGAAACGATGACCTTTTTGTGATTTGAACACAGCAAGACAAACTTCGATTTAGATTTCACCTGTTTTAAACGATTTAATAACTGTTATATTTTATTATCAAATTCTCCGTAAGTCCTTGAAACACTGGATTTATCGCAGGTGAGCTTTCCCTTATTGTTTCCCTTGTGTTATATCGTCCCACCAGCGTCCTCACTTTCTGAGATTGTCGGTCTTTTCATAATTTTGATCACATTCGGATGATTCTGTTCCTTTATAAAGCTACTTTGTTACACAATACTCATAAACCATTCCACCGTTTCTGGTGAATAATGAGAAAAGAACAAACTCTTTCCAGTATCAAGCACTTCCATCTGCTTCATTTCCTCATCTGTCAGCACAAAATCAAATACATTGAAATTCTCCTGCATTCGTTCTTCGTGCGTTGATTTTGGAATCACAACAACGCCATTCTGAAGCAAGAAACGAAGTGCCACCTGAGCTACACTCTTTCCATATTTTGCTCCGATTTCTTTCAGTACCGGAGTATTGAAAAAATCATTTTTTCCTTCTGCAAACGGTCCCCAGCTCATAATCTGTGTATTATGTTTTGCAAGATATTCACGAGCCACTTTCTGCTGCTGGAACACATGTGTTTCCACCTGATTTACCGCAGGAACAACTTCTGCGAAATGTGCAATATCGATATAACGATCCGGATAGAAGTTTGAAACGCCGATTGCACGTGCCTTGCCTGCTTTATAGGCTTCCTCCATTGCACGGTATGTTCCGTAATAATCGCCAAATGGCTGATGAATCAAAAGCAGATCCACATAGTCTGTTTTCAATTTCTTCAAGGATTCCTCAATCGAAGCCTTTGCTTTTTCATATCCCGCATTGCTGATCCAGATCTTTGTGGTAATGAAAAGTTCCTCTCTTGGCAGACCGCATTTTACAATTGCCTGACCTACGCCTTCTTCATTGCCATATGCCTGAGCAGTATCAATGCTACGATATCCGTTTTTAATTGCAGTAAGCACGCAGCTCTCTGTTTCTTCCGTGGGAGTCTGATAAACGCCATAGCCAAGCTGTGGCATTTTCACACCATTATTTAATGTAATATAATCCATCGTTTCGTCCTCCTTTTGTATTCATTTTATGAAATATGATATTTCTTGTTTTCTGTTTACACTCAAATTATATTCTGTTAAAATGAATGTGTACAATATCAATTCTGGAATCTGCTATTCATATTATGAATAGAAAGGAGTATCTAAATGTTAGACTTATCCGATCTTTACCAGTTTGTAACCTACGCAGACTGTGGTACCTTATCTGCTGCTGCAGATAAACTTCATATTTCCCAGCCGACACTTACCAGAACCATGCATGATGTGGAAGATGCTTTTGGTGTTCCACTCTTTCATCGTGGTAAAAACCGTATCGAATTAACTGCCACCGGTAAAGTTGCGGTAGAGCAGGCCAGGTCTCTGCTTTCCGAGTCTGAAAAAGCAGTTCAGACCGTACAGACATTTGAACGCAATCAGCATACGATTACCATTCATTCCTGCGCTCCCGTACCTCTATGGTCATTATTGCCTGAACTGTCACGCAGATTTCCTGATAATATTATTTCCTCAAAACTGACAAATATGGATGAAATCCTTCAAAATGCCAGTTCCGGCAATGCTGATATCGGTATTCTGCCACAGGCCTGTTCAGATAAAAATCTTCTCTGCATCCCTTATCTTAAGGAGCAGCTATATGTCTGTATCCCGAAAGAACACAAACTGGCAGAACATTCACATCTGAGTCTTTCACAGCTTAACGGTTTTAACTGCCTTCTTCGTGATGAAATCGGTTTCTGGACAAATCTGGTAAAGAGCAAAATGCCAGCATCCCGCTTTCTGATACAGACAGATGAATTTGAGTTTGAAGAATTGGTCAGGACTTCCACATTATTATGTTTTTCCAGCAGTAAAGCACCCGGCTCAGAGCAGACTCTGAAAGGACGGAAACGGATTCCCTTAACTGATCCGGAAGTAAATGTTACCTATCACCTGATCAGCTCAACTAAGAGTACTATTTTACAACCTGTTTCGCCCACTTTTGAATTTCGTCATCAGAAGTAATCTGTTTTTCTTCATTAAAGCGGACATTGAGCCCCGCATGAACCGTTGCTCCCTTGCAGGCATTCTCAAAATCCTTGAATGTATGACCTATCCATCCACCATTCGTTGCAAATGGGTATACAGATTTTTCAGATAAATCTGCACTGTGAAGGAAACTGTTCATAGCGGGTGCAAACGTGTACCACCATACCGGTGTTCCAAGAATAACAGTATCATACTTGCTCAAATCTGCATTGATCTGCCTGATCTTTGGCAGAAATCCGCTGTTTACTTCTTTCTGTCCCTGATCTACCACATGGTCATAACTTCCTGTATATGGTTTGACAGTCTCAATTTCAGCAATATCTGCGCCAATTTCAGCCGCAACTTTCTCTGCTACATGACGGGTATTTCCACCGTATGAATAATAAATTAAAATACTTTTCATTATGCTACCTCACACAAAGACTAAATAATAGTACTCTTTTCAAACTTATAATTCCTTTCCAAGTTCATATGCTTTCTTCATCACATCCACATGGCTTGCAGCTGTATTTGCAGCATCAATTCCACCGCCACTTACGATGCCTTTTAAGGAAGCCTTTTCAAAACAATCTGCCCAGCCTTGCAGACCATTGTAGGCTTTTTCAAATACACTTTCACCATTCTCAGCGGCAGTTGCAATCATATAAATATCTCTGAATGAATAATCTGTCGAATACAAAGGATTCAATCTATCAAGAAGTGTTTTCATCTGACCGCACATCTCATAATAATAAATTGGTGTTGCATAGACAATGACCTCCGCATCCTTTACCTTTGCCATAATATCTGCAACATCATCCTTCAATCCACATATTCCAGTCTTCTGACAGGATAGACACCCGACACAATATTTTATATCTTTTCCTTTCAAAGAAAGAAGTTCCACATCATGCCCAGCTTCTTTTGCTCCCTTTGCACACTCCTTTGCGAGTACATCAGAATTGCTGCCTCCTCGAAAACTTGTAGATATGATCAATACTTTTTTTGCCACAATTAAATTTCTCCTTTTTCAGCGTCTTTTTTAACCTTACGTATAACTTTCGCAGGCACTCCTGCGCGATCATATTGGCCGGAACATCTTTTGTTACAACTGCTCCGGCAGCAATGATCGAACCTTTACCAATCGTAACCCCTGGAAGAACCGTTACATTTGCTCCAATCCATACATTTTTTTCAATATGAATTGGCTGAAATGTCATACCAGCTCTTTTCTCAGGATCTTCCATATGATTGATTGTTGCCAGTACTGCATTATGTCCAATCAGAGTTTCATATTACTCGAATATTCTTCAAATGTCATGATTAACCAACCCCGTTTTCTTTAAAAAATTTCTGGATTTTATCAAATGGGATTACATCCAGATTATCGTAAAGATCTGTATGGACGGCCCCTGGAATTGTCAGCAGCTCTTTATTGGATGTGTACTTGCTGTCCTTAATCATATTTTCATAAGCATCTTTTCCAAAATAATAACTGTGCGCTTTTTCTCCATGAACGATAAGGACTGCACTTCTGATTTCATTACAGTACTTTAATATTGGCTGATTCATAAATGACATACATCCAATACTGTTCCAGCCCCCATTGGAATTCAGGCTCCTTTTATGATAACATCTGCTTTATAATACTCACTATAATCTTTTACGAAGAGAGGGGCATCTTCCGGAACCGGAAGTGGAACACAACCACCACTTCTGGAATACTCGCCTTTACGGTATTCTTGTGTTCTGAGGGCATTCAGTGACTGTTTCTTTGCATAACGTGCTTCTTCACTGTCCTCAGAATCAAAGTACCCATTTGCATTTACCCTTGTCATATCATACATGTAGATGCTACAGTTGCTTTTATTCTTGTATCCAATGCAGTTGCGTTAAGAGCCATTCCACCCCATCCGCAGATTCCAATGATTCCTATTTTATCCGTATCCACATCTTCCCGAACAGAAAGAAAATCAACAGCAGCCATGAAATCTTCTGTATTAATATCCGGAGAGGCCATGAATCTTGGATTTCCTCCACTTTCTCCCGTAAAAGAAGGATCAAATGCAATCGTTAAATATCCTTTTTCAGCCATCGTCTGCGCATATAATCCAGAACACTGTTCTTTGACTGCACCAAATGGTCCGCTTACGGCAATCGCAGGATATTTCCCTGACACATTTTTCGGCTTATACAGATCTGCAGCAAGTGTGATTCCATAACGATTTACAAATGTCACTTTCTTATGGTCTACTTTTTCACTCTGTGGAAGTTTTATCCCATTCAGATACCAACTTTAATTCTTCTGTTTTTAACATATTTAGCATCCTCCATATGCAAAATTTCTTGTAATTACACTAACAATAGTATATGATATAAATATCATACAACCTAAAGTTAACTTTAGGTCAAGCATATTTTGAAAGAAGGTTTTTTATGTATACAATCGGTCAGGTCTCTGCAATGTTTAGTCTTCCTGTTTCTACCTTAAGATATTATGACAAGGAAGGTTTTTTCCCTAATCTGGAACGTAAAGGAAACATCCGTTATTTCAGCGATAATGAGTTGGAAGCGCTTCGTATCATTGAATGTCTGAAGAAATCTGGGCTTGAGATCAAAGATATAAAGCAATTTTTTATCTGGGTATCTGAAGGCAGCGCCAGCTATGAAAAAAGGAAAGAATTATTTGAAGCCAGAAAATCAGCTGTTGAAACTGAAATCCAGGAACTTCAAAAAACTCTCTCCCTCTTAAAATTTAAGTGCTGGTATTATGAAACAGCAATGAAAGATGGTAATGAAGATACGATAAATGCCATGTTACCTGATAAACTTCCAAAAAATATACAGAAACTATATGACAAAGGACATGAATGATTTTTGTTTTCTTCTTCAGACTGGAATTTGTATGGATCAACTCCTTATCGACCTGCCTTAGCTTGCTTATAAAGCAGAATGCCTTTGATAAGCAATAACAGGAACGTTACTGTTGTCGCATACGGCTCTCTCGCCATAGCTAAAAACAAAACCGCAATTATACTGAGTCCTACAGAGATGAATGTAACCGATTTTTTGCCCTTTTCTAATTTGAAATAGGTCATCAGTATTTTCATGATTCCAATAAACGAACATAATGGTTCCCAAAATATAACATCAATATAGGTATACGGTGCATGTTGAGTTAATACTTTTCATCTCCCTGATATTCAGGTAAAATCATCAGCAGATAAACCATTAAAAATAAATTTTTCAAAGCCTCTGTAAGATTAATAAAGCCCATCACGATGGTGGTATATGAACAGTAACCAGTAAATAAACAATTTATTGACAAATAACTGACCAGATGTAATAATACCACTCAGAGATAGTATTTGGACTCAAAACTATACTCTGGCTGAAATCACTGGAATCTTATATAAAAGCAGCCAGCCGGAATCCGGAAACGGGAACGGAGGGATGTATGTAATTTTAAAAGATACGAGCCGGTATTTATGATACAAAAAATCAGATTTCCAATAATCTATGGAATAGTAAAACGTATTTTATGTATCAGAAACAGGACTCAATATACAGGGAATCAATCAGAAGCGTTTCAGGGTCAAAGTGTATCCTGATGCGCTTTTTTTTTGCAGATCATAAAGGTATATTTCCTTTTTATGGTGCTGCTTGACTCTGATTTTTCCCGCAGGAAAGGACTATATAAGATGACAATAGAAATGTTAAAAGGAAAAATCCACAGAGCAACTGTTGTCCAGGCTGAACTGGATTATGTGGGAAGCATTACTGTGGATGAAGAACTGTTGGAAGCTGCCGGAATACTGGAATATGAGAAAGTTCAGATTGTAGATGTGAACAATGGCAGTCGATTTGAGACATACACAATCTGTGGAAAACGCGGAAGCGGTATGATCTGTCTGAACGGAGCAGCAGCAAGATGTGTAAGCACAGGTGACAAGATTATCATCATGGCTTACGCAGGATATGAGCCTGAAGAGGCACGCACTCATAAGCCTGCAGTTGTATTTGTAGATGAAGAGAATAAGATCAGCAGAGTGACCAATTATGAGAAACATGGTCTGCTGAAAGACATGGCCTGAAAACGTTGATATCAGATTAGAGGCTATCATAAGATGAAAGTGAATTCAGAAAAGAGGCTATCTCAAAATCTATGATACCGGTCCATTGACCGAGAAAAAGGAGATAACAATGCAGGTAACAAAAACAGTAGAAGAAACAAGAAAACAGATCAAAGCATGGAAAAAAGAAGGTAAAACTATAGGTCTTGTTCCAACAATGGGATTTCTTCATGAGGGACATGCAAGTCTGATCAAAAAATGCAGAGAACAGAACGACATTGTAGTTGTGTCTGACTTTGTCAATCCAACACAGTTTGGTCCGACAGAGGATCTTGAGGCATATCCAAGAGATTTCGAACACGACAGCAAACTCTGTGAGAGTCTTGGCGCAGACCTGATCTTCTGCCTGAACCTTCTGAAATGTATCATGATCCCCATGCATTTGTAAGTATCGATACATTATCTGAGACACTTTGTGGAAAAACACGTCCTATCCATTTCAAGGGTGTGTGCACAGTTGTAACCAAGCTGTTCCATATTGTAGCCCCGGACAGAGCATATTTCGGACAGAAGGATGCTCAGCAGCTGGCCATCATCCGCAAAATGGTCCAGGATCTGAATTTTGATATAGAAATCGTAGGCTGCCCGATCATCCGTGAAGAGGACGGACTGGCAAAATCCTCCAGAAATACATATTTAAGCGATGAAGAGAGAAAGGCTGCTCTCTGTCTGTCCAGATCCGTAAAACTCGGACAGGAAATCATTCACGCAGGTATTTCCGCAGAAGAACTTCTCGGCAAAATGCGTGCAGTGATTGAGGCAGAGCCCCTGGCAAAAATCGATTACGTTTCCATGGTAGATGCACTTACCATGCAGCCTGTGGAAAAAGCTGATCATAATGTTCTCGTAGCAATGGCTGTCTATATTGGCAAAACAAGACTGATCGATAACTTCAGCTACGAGGTATAATATATGGAAAATATTTTAAAGAAAATCGGGAAAATCAGCAGTTTTGCATCCAGATATATTGGAATCATCATCATTGCCTTTTCATGCCTTGCCTTTTTCTGGAGGGATGGATTTGCATGGATGACAAATTATACATCTGTTTTTCTGGGCGTGATCATGTTTGGTATGGGACTGACCATACGTCTGGAAGACTTCCGGGCAATTTTTTCCAGGCCCAAGGAAGTGATCATTGGCGCAGTTGCACAGTATACGATCATGCCAGTCGTAGCCTGGGTATTGTGTAAAGTTATGAATCTTCCCGCAGATCTGGCTCTGGGTGTGATTCTTGTGGGATGCTGTCCTGGTGGAACAGCCAGCAATGTGATCACCTATATTGCAGGCGGTGATGTTGCACTTTCAGTAGGAATGACCATCGTTTCCACTCTGGCTGCTCCTGTTATGACTCCATTTCTTGTGTACATTCTGGCAGGTGCCTGGGTGGAAGTATCCTTCTGGGCAATGGTACTTTCTGTTGTAAAAGTAATTCTGGTTCCTGTACTTCTTGGAATCCTTCTCCGTACACTTGCAGGAGATCATGTAGATAAAGTTTCAGATGTTATGCCATTGATCTCTGTTGTAGCCATTGTTATGATCATTGGCGGAATCGTGGCAATTAATGCAGAGAAAATCTTAAGCTGCGGAGTTCTGGTCCTTGGCGTTGTTGCGATCCACAATTTCTGTGGTATGATGCTTGGACTCCTTGCAGCAAAAATTTTCCATGTAGAATATACACGGACAACAGCTATAGCTATTGAAGTGGGCATGCAAAACAGCGGACTGGCAGTTTCTCTGGCAGCAGCTAACTTTGCAGCAATCCACTGGCAACACTTCCAGGTGCTATTTTCAGTGTATGGCATAATATTGCAGGCTCCATCTTTGCAGGAATCCGCCGTTCCGGCGCAGAGAACCGGACACGCACAGGTGAAAATGGTGTGTCTGCAGCATAAATAACAAGCGAACGTAGAAAACAAAAAATCCCCGGAATCCCTGGCTTAACAGTGATAAGAAACTAATTTGCTTATCTACTGCCAGCTAACGGATTCCGGGGCAAAAATAAGTAAGTCCGTAAAGCTCCATTGACGAAAAAGGAATCACAAGATACAATAATAGCAAATAGCAGTGGGAGGATATTACAAAATGGCTGAACGAAAACCATATGTCACAAAAACAAGGCAGGTTATCCTGGAATATATGAAAGAACAGAGGGCAACTACTGTCAGTGTAGCTGATATCGAAACGTATTTAAAAGAAGAGGGTATTAGGGTAAATACAACAACTGTCTATCGCTATCTGGACAAGCTTTGTGCAGAACATATTGTAATTAAATACCCTGATCTGAAATCCGACAAAGCAGTATTCCAATTTGCAGGAGAGGAAAAACGATGTACCAATCATCTACATCTTAAATGCATTAAATGTGGTAAAGTGATACATCTGGACTGTCACTTTATGGATGAACTAAAGGAGCATCTCTTTCAGGAGCATGGATTCCGTCTTCAGTGCAGTGGTGATATGCTTCACGGGATCTGTCAGGACTGTGAAGAGAAGAAGGACTCTTCACAATTCTGATCAGGATTCTTCCGGTTCTTCTCCAATCAACTGCTCACAGCTGAACAGTTCTCTGACTGCATTTTCATATACTACACATTTCTCTGCTTTCTTAATTTTTTTGGCATATTTTTTATTGTTTGTAAACATAGGTGCCAGATAAGACCATAATTCTTTCATACGAAACAGGATATTTCTGTCTCCGGACAGGTCTTCGCAGTACTCATTGTACATCATATCATGAAATCTGCGGATTTCTTCCTTTGACGCAGGTGCACCGCCACGGATTTCTCTGGCAAGTGCAGGATTCTTCAGTGTTCCTCTGCCTGTCATAATGCAGTCCAGGGTCGGAAACATTTCCTGTAATCTGATACAGTCCTCTGCTGCGACAATATCTCCGTTATAGCATACCGGACTCTTTGCCCGCTCCACTGCCTCTCCAAATGTTTCCAGACGGGGCGTATTTTTGTAATAGTCTTTCTGCACTCTTGCGTGAACAATTAACTCCTCCAGCGGATATTTATTATAAATCGTCAGCAGATCCTCAAATTCTTCCGGATCATCCATACCCAGACGGGTCTTGATGGAAATCTTCATATCACATTTATGGAAAATCTCATCCAGGAATTTGTCCAGTTCATCCGGCCTGTCCAGAAATCCTGCACCTCTGCCCTTCGTCACAACGGTCTTTGACGGACAGCCAAGGTTCAAGTTTACTTCTTTATATCCGTATTCCTGCAGAGTTTCCGCTGTCTGGATAAAATCCTCTGCATTCTTTGTCAAAATCTGGGGAACAGCATACATCCCCTCATTATTCTCAGGCATAATGTCTTTCTTTTCTCTGGTGCTGAGATGTCCTTTCTGATTTGGAAGGATAAAGGGAATAAAATACTTGTCAAAACCTCCAAAGCACTGGTAAAGTGCCCTTCTGTATGTATATCCTGTGATTCCCTCAAGGGGGGCTAAATATATTTTCATGTGCTTCTCCTGTTGTATTTATTGTATTCTTCATTCATTATACTGTAGTTATTCTGTTTTCTCAATGCAGATTTGAAACAGCCGCTGCAAATTGTAAAAAGGCTCAAAATTTTCTGGAAAAGCACCAACACCCTGTCCCGGACATAAACTATATAGAAATCCCCTTCGAGGTAGCGATTTGAAGGCCTTTCAAAAACCTTTGTCCATATCCCAGGAAAAATATTATCTTCAAAAATATCAGGAGGGTGATTCTCAGGCAAAGAATATCCTGATCGAGCATAATCTCCGGCTGGTAGCACATGTGGTCAAAAAATATCAGGGAACCGGTGAGGATACAGATGATCTGATCTCTATTGGAACCATCGGACTGATCAAGCTGTCACAACCTTTAATCCCCAGAAGCTTCCCGGTTATCCACCTATGCTGCCAGATGTATAGAAAATGAACTGCTGATGTATTTTCGTGCTAAGAAAAAGCATTCAAAAGAAGTGTCCCTATATGAACCCATAGGAACAGATAAAGAAGGAAATGAGATTAATCTGTTAGATGTGATCGAGAGTGCACCTGTAGATATTGTAGAAGACTGCTATATCCGCGAAAATACCGACTATCTTCTACGCTCTCTGAAAAAAGTCCTGTCAGATAAGGAATATCAGGTGATCTGCTGCAGATATGGGCTCTTTGGCATGGAGGAAGAAACTCAGCGGGAAATTGCCCGAAAACTGTGTATCAGCCGCTCTTATGTCTCCAGGATCGAAAAAACTGCTCTGCAAAAGCTTCGAGGCCTTTTCCCGCAAATGCAGTAAACGCAGCCAACAAATTTAACGTTGGCTGCGTTTATTAATCACTCTGCTCTTCTTAACAGATCGTAAACCTGGATTTCGGTTCCCAGGTCGATAAACAGCTTCTGCTGTGCATGAGGCGCACTCTCCATGGAATTGCCTTCCTCATCATAAATTCCCTTCACAGTGACAGCTACATTCTGTCCGTCCGGTTTCATAATTTCAATTGTCTCACCTACAGAGAATTTATTTCTCTGAGTGATCTGCGCATAACCCCGTTCATCCACTGCCTCAGCAAATCCCAGATACGTATATTCCTTCTGATAAGTATTATTATCATAAATCTGTGTATTCTCATCCGGTTTTCCATAGAAGAATCCGGTTGTAAACTGTCTGTAGGTACAGTTGGAAATCTGTTCCTGGTACCATGCATATTTGCCTGATATTTCTCAGGGCTCTCCATATAGTCGTCTATTGCCTTGCGGTAAGTTCTGGCAACTGTTGCGACATAGAGAGCGGTTTCATACGGCCTTCTATCTTCAGACTGTCGATTCCGCTGTTAATGATATCGTCCATATGCTCGATCATGCAGAGATCCTTGGAATTAAAGATATAGGTTCCTCTTTCATTTTCAAATACCGGCATATATTCTCCCGGACGTTTCTCCTCAACAATGGAATATTTCCAGCGGCAGGGATGGGTACAGGCTCCCTGGTTGGCATCACGTCCTGCCAGATAATTACTGAGCAGACATCTTCCGGAATAGGAAATGCACATAGCACCATGGATGAATGTTTCAATCTCCATATCCTCCGGAATATGCTCTCTGATCTCTTTAATCTCCGCAAGCGAAAGCTCTCTGGCTGTTACCACACGCTTTGCTCCCAGATTGTACCAGAAACGATATGTCTCATAGTTAGTATTGTTTGCCTGTGTACTGATATGACGTTCGATTTCCGGGCATATTTCCTTTGCATACATATAGATTCCCGGATCTGCAATGATCAGTGCATCCGGCTTCAGTTCTTTCAGTTCTGTCAGATATTCCCTCACACCCGGCAGATCATAATTATGGGCCAGAATATTTACAGTCACATAAACTTTCACTCCATGTTCATGGGCAAAAGCGATTCCTTCCTTCATATCTTCATGGGAAAAGTTCTTTGCTTTGGCACGAAGTCCAAAGGCTTCTCCACCGATATATACTGCATCTGCTCCGAAAATAACAGCAATCTTCAACACCTCAAGACTGCTAGCCGGAACCAGCAATTCTATTTTTCTCATATTGTTCACTCCTGTTTCACACTGACTGTAACTCCGTCTCCCAGGGGAATGATCGAAGTTATCAGGGATGGATTATGTTTCAGTTCATACAAATACTCACGCATTCTCTTATATATGGTTCTGTTTCTGCGCTCTACCAGATAATGGGACTCTATGATATCTCCCTCCTGAAGCACATTGTCAGAGATGAGAACACCGCCATTTTTCATAAGACGCATCACATCCGGAAGCCAGTTGATATACTGTCCCTTTGCAGCATCCATAAAAATCATGTCAAACGAATCTTCCAGTTCTTTTAATATCTGTCCTGCGTCTCCCTCAAGCAGAGTAATCTGCGCTTCCCGTCCGGCTCTCCTGAAATTCTCTTTTGCGATTGGGATTCTCTTCTCATAATTCTCGATCGTTACGATTTCAAGATCCTCCGGACCATATTCACACATAAGAAGTGTGGAGAAGCCAATGGCTGTCCCCACCTCCAGAATACGCTTCGGCCGGTTTACAGCCAGAAACATTTTTATAAAGCTCTGCATTTCTCTCCGGATGATCGGCACCCGTTCCCTGATGGCATACTGCTCCAATTCTTCAAGAAACGGTGTATTTCCCATATCCAGTGAATTAATATAGGTACGCATCCGCTCGTCAACTATCACGAATCACTTACCCCTTCCTGTTCATCATCACCTGCCAGAATTCCCATGATACGATTAGGTGTATATGCTGTACTTAACAGATACGTTCCGGCCTGAAGCTTTCCATGATAAGTGGACAGTCTTTCCTGAACATAAAATACCGTTGCACTCTTGACCAAACCTTTTTTCTGAAGAGTTTTGGCAATCTTGTACAAGGAAGTATCTTCCTTGATCACCACTGTAACTTCCTGTCCTTCTCCGGGACTCATGGCCTGCTGATTAAAGACATCATGTCCAAACTGATAAGAAGCCTTTCCTACCCAGAAAAGTAAAACTATCACACATATATAAAGTACGATCTTAAAAAACGTTCCTGCAACAACAACACCTGCTGCACCTGCACGTTCCCTGGTATCACTCATAAGCTATTTCCTTTCTGTATGTCAGGCGGATAAAGTCATCCGCTCAGTTATCTGCTCACAGCAGGATAACTGTTTTACAGTTTATCTGCTCACATTCCCGGGACATCTATATCAATACCTTCTCCCAGTTTTATACAGATTCTCTGCATCATTTTGCACAAAGCAAGCTCCGCATCCAGATACGCATTCACTTCCGGGTGTCTGCGAAGCTCTGCGGATTCTTTTCCCATCTGCTCTACAACTTCAAACAGATTATCGGAATCCCATTCATTCTGGACTTTATAATTATCTGCCCTGAATGTATCCACACGTGCCTTCAGTTCGGGCTTCTTTTTCAGGATATCACTCTGCTTCTGAAATTCCAGATATTCAGGGCTCTCCTTTATAGCCTCCAGAAGCCCTTTAATACTTTCCTCTATTGTATTTGGTTCCATTTTATGCCTCCATGATAATAGGCAGGATCATAGGACTTCTCTTGGTACGTTTCCATAAAAATTCACTGAGCGCATCCTTCACAACTGTCTTGATCTTGCCCCAGTCCGTAATATTACGTTCCAGACAAGAATCCAGTGCATTCTCTACCACTTCTCTTGCACCATCCATCAGATCCTCAGATTCCCTCACATATACGAAGCCTCTGGAAACAATATCCGGTCCTGCAAGAATCACATTGCTGTGGCGTTCCAACGTAACCACAACGATCATAATTCCATCTTCTGCAAGATGCTGACGGTCACGAAGAACGATATTTCCTACATCTCCTACACCAAGTCCGTCTACCAGGATTGCTCCTGTGTGTACAGTGCCTGTTACTTGTGCACTCTGGCTGTCAAGCTCCAGAATATTTCCGGATGCAAGGACAAAGATATTCTCTTTGGGGATTCCAAGTTCCTCAACTACATTTTTCTGTGCGGTCAGATGTCTGTATTCACCATGAACAGGGATTGCATATTTCGGTTTTACCAGAGAATAGATCAGCTTGATTTCTTCCTGGCAGGCATGTCCGGAAACATGGACATCCTGGAAAATAACCTTCGCACCCTTCATGGAAAGCTCATTGATAACCTTGGATACCGCTTTCTCATTTCCCGGAATCGGATTGGAACTGAAAATAATAGTATCATTCGGTTTGATTACTATTTTCTTATGGATGTTTGCAGCCATACGGGAAAGAGCTGCCATGGATTCACCCTGGCTTCCTGTTGTGATCAGCACTACCTGTTCATCCGGGTAATTCTTAACCTGATCAATCTCAATCAGAGTCTGATCCGGAATGCGAAGGTATCCAAGCTCTGCTGCAGTTGTGATAACATTTACCATACTGCGGCCCTCTACTGCAACCTTGCGTCCGAAACGATAAGCTGTGTTAATGATCTGCTGTACGCGGTCTACATTGGATGCAAAAGTGGCAATAATGATTCTGTTTGTCTTATATTCATTGAAAAGATTATCAAACACATGTCCCACAGAACGTTCAGACATGGTAAATCCGGTTCTCTCTGCATTAGTACTGTCACACATCAGTGCCAGTACTCCCTTTCTTCCAATCTCTGCAAAACGCTGCAGATCAATGGCATCTCCGAATACAGGAGTATAATCTACTTTAAAGTCGCCGGTATGCACTACGATGCCTGCCGGAGAATAGATCGCAAGTGCAGATGCATCCTGGATACTATGGTTTGTCTTTATAAATTCAATTGAAAAATCACCAAGATTAATGACCTGTCCATGCCTTACTTCCTTTAACTTGGTAGTATTGGTCATATTATGCTCTTTCAGCTTATTTGCAATAAGGGCAATGGTCAGCTTCGTGGAATAAACAGGGACATTTACATCTTTGAGTACATACGGCAGCGCACCGATATGGTCCTCATGTCCATGAGTGATCACAAAGCCTTTTACTTTGGAAATATTCTCTTTTAAATAGGTGACGTCCGGAATGACAAGGTCAATTCCGAGCATATCATCTTCCGGGAAAGCAAGACCGCAGTCTACCACAACAATGCTGTCTTCATATTCAAATGCTGTGATATTCATTCCAATCTGTTCCAGACCACCCAGAGGAATGATCTTTAATTTAGATGTTGGTTTCTTCGGTCTGCGGGAAGAATTCTTTATCGCAGCCTTAAATGGTACCTGTATTCCGTTCTTCTCTTTATCTGCCGGAGCCTTGCGGTCCTGCATTGGTTTTCTTCCATAAGAGTTTCTGTGCTGTGGTTTATATTTATAATTCTTCGGTCTGTTGTATGGCCTTTTCTGACCATGTCCGAACTGTCCGTCATGATTTTCACGCGCTTCATTATTAAACTGGTTGTTATTTTCGTTACTCAAGTACTACACCTCCATGCTACATTTCAAGGTCTACGTCATCTAACATTTGTTCAAATACTTTAAAAACAGCCTGCATCTCATCCTCGTCCTCGACCATTTCATAGCAGGCTTCCTGACTGTCATCCTCTGACACGTCTTTAAAAATATAGGCTGTCGCCTCATCATCCTGAGAATCAGATACCAGAAGATATGCAACTCCTCCGATCCTGGTCTGCTCCTCTACATAAAACTCCGCTTCTGTTCCGTCCTCAAGCTGAAATTTAATTTTCTCCATCTTATTAATCTCCTAACAGGACAGGGAATCCAGATATCCCTGCAAAATAAAAACAGCAGCCAGCTGATCCAGATACTGCTTGCGGTTCTCTCTGCGCACACTGGCTTCCATTAAAGTACGATTGGCTTCTACTGTTGTCAGACGCTCGTCCCACATGATCACTTCAAGACCTGTACGTCTTTCCAGCATTTCTTTAAATTCCAGTGATTTTCGGGCACGTTCTCCAATCGTATTGTTCATGTTCTTCGGATATCCAAGCACGATCTTCTCCACGTGATATTCCGAAACAAGTTCTTCAATACGGGCAAGTGTCTGGCGCAGGTGGTTCTCCTGTTTACGCCAGATCGTCTCTACACCCTGAGCGGTGATCCCCAGCGGATCACTAATGGCTGCACCGACTGTTTTTGATCCATAATCTAATCCCAGAATCCTCATATCAGCGTTCCCAGGATTTGTTCTTAATATACTCGTTTAAAAGTTCCTCTACCAGTTCGTCGCGCTCTACTTTCATGATCATGCTTCTTGCGCCCTTGTGACTGGTAATATAAGTAGGATCTCCAGACATAATATATCCAACGATCTGATTGACCGGATTGTATCCTTTCTCATCCATTGCTGTGTAAACGAGATCCAGAACTTCTTTTACCTGAAGCTCCTGATCTGGTTTTGTTCTGAAATATTGGGTATTACCCAGATTGTTCTCTGCCATTTTATTCACGTCCTTACCTGATTTATTGTCGCAAAGCCTTCTTAGTAATTCTGCTTTGCTATGTATTGCAAATTTCGTATACAATACACATATTTTCTTCTATATTTTAATATAATTTCACGTATTGTGCAACCGCAAATTTATTGATGATTATTCGTTACTGTTCACTCCGTTCTCAGTAACATAGCCAAAATTCATTCCAGATTGCCTGCGGCAATGGAATTTTGGCTTGTATGTCTCGGGATTTTGGCATATTCATGCCAAACACCTCGCGGGATAGTGGTGTGTGAACTGTAACTATTCTATTCCCAGAACCTCACCTGTTAATGTATGTTCTTCCAGGAATTCTTCAGCTTTTACAGTAATGATGTCATTCACACTGTAGTTGTCCTGTTTTTTCACTGCTGTTTTAATATATTCCATACTGTGGCCGATATACCACTGCTCTCCGTTAATCTCTACTTCTTCCTCAAGAAGTACTTTCAGTTCACCGCCGAGCATGGATTTTTCATATTCTTTCGCATGCTGTTCATTTAAAGCAAGCATCTTGTCACTTCTGACCGCTTTCTGTGCTTCAGTGAGCTGTCCGGACATGGCTGCAGCCTTTGTTCCATGGCGGCGGGAATATTTGAAAATATGAGTTTCATAAAAATGAATGCTCTCTACGAAATCATAGGAATCCTGAAAATCTTCTTCTGTTTCCATCGGAAAACCAACGATCACATCTGTGGTAAGTGCAGGATTTCCCAGATATTTTCTCAGAAGCCCGCATTTCTCTGCATATTCTGCGCTTCTGTATCTGCGATTCATTCGCTCCAGTGTGGTATCACATCCGCTCTGCAGGGACAGATGGAAATGCGGACACATTTTCGGCAATGCGGCAATGCTCTGCACAATTCTTCTGTGATGATTCCCGGTTCCAGGAGCCCAGACGGATTCGTTCGATTCCTTCTACCTCATGTACTGCCCGGATCAGGGAAAGCAGTGTTTCTTTCTCTTCTGCCGGGAAATCTACACCATAAGAGCTTAAATGAATTCCTGTCAGAACGACTTCCTTGTATCCTTTTGATGCAAGTGCATGAACCTCATCCATTACATGCGCGATCTTACGGCTTCTGACACGACCTCTTGCATAAGGAATGATACAGTAAGTACAGAATTGATTACAGCCGTCCTGAACTTTGATATATGCGCGTACATGCTCTGCTGTATGATCAATTGCCAGTTCTTCATATTCTTTTGTCTGGTTGATCTTGAGCACATGTTTCTGCCTGGTGTGCTGTTGCTCATATTCCTCGAGTACCTGGACAATATTTCCCTTCTGATTGTTTCCAAGGATCAGTCTACAGCCTCATCTTTATCCAGTTTTCCTTCATCTGTCTGTACATAACATCCGGCTGCGATCACGATAGCATCCGGGTTCATTTTCTTTGCTTTGTGCAGCATCTGTCTGGATTTACGATCTGCAATGTTGGTTACTGTACAGGTATTAATTAAATATACATCAGCCCCCGGTTCAAAAGGTACGATCTCGTAGCCCGCTTCTTCCAGAAGCTGCTGCATGGCTTCTACTTCATAGGCGTTTACTTTACATCCTAAGTTGTGAAGTGCAACTTTTTTTCCCATTCTTTCCTCCTAATTGATTTTTCTGTTTTTATAATTCTATACCTGCATACTCATTTTCTGTAGTCTGGACTTTGTATACATGCTGACATTTCGAAAACTTATATGCTTACAGAATAGATTTTGTTTTCGCTTTAGTTATTGTTCATTTTCTACAAAACAGTCTGATATTTTAGCACTGTTCTACATTTTCACTAAATCTTTCTGGAAATTTTATCCGTTTTCACCTTGACTTTTATGGTCTCTGCCGTTAAGATGAAAACTGTAAGCTGACAGACAATCAGGTCAGCAAATAACTATTATTAAGGGAGGTTCTCATAATGAAAACAGTTAAAATTTCACTGAACTCTATCGATAAAGTGAAAGCGTTCGTTAATGAAATCAGCAAATTCGACTGCGATTTCGATTTAGTATCCGGAAGATATGTAATCGACGCAAAATCTATCATGGGTATTTTCAGCCTTGATTTATCCAAACCAATCGATTTAAACATCCACGCTGATGGCGCTGCTCTTGATACCGTTATGGCAATCGTAGGCAAATACGTTACAGAATAATTTTTTCGCAGTCATTGAGGAACTGTTTACCAGTTCCTCTTTTTTTGTATACCAGAGTTTCAAGTTCAAACATAAGGAAGTAGCGTCAGCAGATTCCGAATGTTTGTAATCGATATTAGTCAATCTCAATAATCTCAACAGTCTCCAGCGCTGTCTTCATGAGTTCGTCAATTTTTTCTTCCAGTTTTGTTTCAGAACGGTGGATCACGTTCAGGTTTGGTTTGGTAACCGGATGTTTTGCCACGAAAATAGTACAACAGTCTTCGAATGGCTGAATGGATGTTTCATAGGTTCCGATTTCCCAGGATCTTTCTACGATTTCCTGTTTGTCGAATCCGATAACCGGACGGTATACAGGGAGTGTGCAGACTTCGTTTGTTGCTGCAAGGCTCTGCAGGGTCTGGCTGGCAACCTGACCGATGCTTTCTCCAGTGATCAGACCGAGACATCTGCTTTCTTTTGCGAAATGCTCTGCAATACGCATCATGTAACGACGCATAATGATAGTCAGCTCATCGTGCGGACACTGGTCGTAAATATAGAGCTGAATATCTGTGAAGTTCACTACATGAAGGCGGATTGGTCCACTGTATTTTGCTACCTGTTTTGCCAGATCTACAACTTTCTGTTTTGCTCTCTCGCTGGTGTATGGCGGAGCGTGGAAATATACAGCGTCAATTTTAACGCCACGTTTTGCGATCATGTATCCTGCTACCGGGCTGTCGATGCCGCCTGAAAGAAGAAGCATGGCTTTTCCGTTTGTGCCGATCGGCATTCCGCCTGCGCCCTTGATAGTCTGGGAATATACATAAATCTTGTCTCTGATTTCCACAGAGAGAGTCAGATCCGGTTCATGTACATCTACACTTGCATCCGGGAATTCATCCAGAATGCGGCCGCCCAGTTCTGCGCTGACTTCCATGGATGTGATCGGATAGGATTTCTTTGCTCTTCTTGTATATACTTTAAAGCTTCCGTCGTAGTCCGATGGCAGTTCTTCATGTAGGAAACTACGTCCTTTGCCATCTGCTCGAATCCCTGATCTTCGTAGATCACTACAGCAGATTCCAACAATACCGAATACATGCTGCAAGGCTTCTACTGTCTCATCATAGTCATACTGCTCCGGGCAGAATACATAGATTCTTCCCTGTTCTTTCTTTACTTCAAACTCACCTTCTACTTTGGAAAGGGCGATGTTCATCTGCTTTACAAGGGCATCTTCGAAGATGTATCTGTTCTTGCCCTTGATGGCGATTTCTGCGTATTTTATTAAAAATGCGTGGAATATCATTTGTTTCTCCTTCTCTTATTTTGCTTATAATAAATTGTTTTATATAATATTAGAATTAATATTTTTCTGGATTTAATATCTGTAATTTTCAAATAGAATTCATATAAATGCTATTAACAACCTTTTCAAATATTCCTGAGCTTATCTCAGGTTCCATTCCAAATATCACTTATAACTATTATTTGTTATCTGCGTGCATAGCGTTTCAGCATCGGCAGTACTTCATTCAGAACTTCCAGGCAGTAGTCAACTTCTTCGAATGTATTCTCCTCTGAGAAGCTGATACGTACAGTGTTCTCGATCTGTGCATTGCTCATTCCCATTGCGGAAAGTGTTGCGCTTGGTTTTCTCTTATGGCTGGAGCATGCGCTTCCTGCTGATACGTAAATGTTTCTGTCCTCTAAGGTATGAAGCAATACCTCGCTTCTGATTCCCAGAAAGCTGACGCTTAAGATATGCGGTGCGCCTTCTCTGACAGGCATTCCATTGATTACTACATCGTCAATCTTAGAAAGTCCTTCTGCCATGCGTTCTTTGAGCTGGTAAAGATGCTCTACTTCTCGTCAAAGTTCTGGTACATCATCTTCGCTGCAACACCAAGTCCTGCGATTCCCGGTACGTTGTCTGTTCCGGAACGCATGCCGTTCTGCTGGCCGCCGCCGAGAATGAGAGGCTGTACTTTTGCCTTGCTGTTGATGTACAGGAATCCAACTCCTTTTGGTCCATGGATCTTATGTGAGCTGACAGACAGAAGATGGATATTCCATTTCTTCGGATAAATACGATATTTACCGAATGCCTGGATCGCATCTACATGATACAGCGCCTTCGGACACTTCTCCTGGATCATTGCACCGATTTTCTCTACAGGCATAACCGCACCGGTCTCATTATTTACCATCATTGTAGATACGAGAATGGTATCCGGCCTTAATGCTTTCTCCAATGCGTCAAGTTTTACTACTCCATGCCCGTCTACAGGAAGAATGGTCACTTCAAATCCCTGTTCCTGCAAAAAAGCTACCGGCTGGCTGACTGCAGCATGCTCTACTGCAGTTGTGATAATGTGATTACCGCTTCGTTTGTTGGCAAGCGCACCACCGATCAGAGCCAGGTTGTTTGACTCTGTTCCGCCGGAAGTGAACAGGATTTCTTTTTCTGTTACTTTCAGTATCTGTGCCAACGTTCTGGCAGATTCTTTGACATACCCTTCTGCGTCTACACCTTTCTGGTGCATGGCAGATGGATTTCCAAAATCTTCCATCATTGTTTTTACCACGATGTCCTTTACTTCTTCAAAGCAGCGGGTCGTGGCTGAATTATCAAAATATGCTTCCATTTTTGTTCTCTCTTGTTTCTGTTATTCATTTTCCAACTGGAACATCAGAACTGAAAGAATCGCAAGTCCTGCTGTCTCAGTTCTGAGGATTCGTCTTCCAAGTGTAATCGCATGGGCACCTGCTTCCAGTGCCTTTGCTACCTCTTCTTCCTCGAATCCACCCTCCGGTCCGATAAAGATACCGACAGACTGTCCAGGCTTAATCTCGCTGAGGATTTCTCTGGTTTCTTTCATTCCTTTGGCAAGTTCGTACGGGATCAGTTTTACATCTAACTGTTTCGCAAATTCCAGTGCCTGTTTGTAGGTCATTACTTCATGGATTTCCGGGATCAGCATTCGCTTGGACTGCTTTGCTGCACTCTCTGCGATCTGCTGCCAGCGAACCACCTTCTTTGCTGCCTTCTTAACATCCAGTTTCACCACACATCGCTTTGTCTCTACCGGGATTATAGAAAAAGCTCCCAACTCTACTGCTTTCTGGATGATCAGTTCCATCTTGTCTGCTTTCGGCAGTCCCTGAAAAAGATAAAGCTTATTTGGCAGCTCATATTCCGGCTCCTGTGCATAGAGGATATGCAGCAGAACCTCATCCTCTCCCAGTTCTTCAATCTGGCAGTGGTATTCTTTATCTCCTCCGTCACTGATCCACACATCCTCCCCACATTTCATGCGGAGAACGTTTTTAATATGATTTACATCCGTCCCATTGATGTGGATACGGTGTGCCTCTTCCTCAATCTGATAAGACTCCACAAAACGCTGCATAGGATCAGTCCTTTCTTGCTGTTACGGAAACCCACTCGCCCTGATGTGTCACTTCTACGACCGTCAGGCCTGCTGCTTTTACCGCCTCCACTACAACTTCTTCCTTCACATCAAGAATACCGGAAGTAATGTAGTAAGCGCCTTTTTTCATCTGGTTTACAATTACCGGTGTCAGAGGGATCAGAACATCTGCAAGGATATTTGCTGTTACGATATCATATTTTTCATATCCTGCCTGATCCTGAATCGCTTTATCGTCAATGATGTTTCCGATCACCATATCAAAAGTTTCATCCACGATCTGGTTTGCTTCTTTATTCTCTGCAACTGCAGGAACTGCACATGGATCAAGGTCTGTTCCCAGTACATGTTTCGCACCAAGTTTCAGGGCAACGATACCAAGGATACCGCTTCCGGTTCCTACGTCAAGCATCTCTGTATCCGGTGTTACATATTTCTTTAACTGGCGAATCACAAGCTGAGTAGTCTCATGCATACCTGTACCGAAGGCTGTACCCGGATCAATGTGGAGGATCATCTTGTCTTTATCCTCTGCTTTTACTTCTTCCCATGACGGTACGATAAGGATATCATCTACATAGAACTGGTGGAAATACTGTTTCCAGTTATTAATCCAGTCCTTGTCCTCTGTCTGAGATTCTTCAATGGTAGCTTCCCCGATGTCCATAAAATTCTTCAGATCATCTAATGCTTCACGAACATCTTTCAGGATTGCTTCTTTGTCTGCATCTTCTTCCAGATAAAAATTCAGATAGGCAATGCCGTCATCTGCTGGTCCTTCCGGCATAATATCTACAAACATCTGAGCCTTGTCTTCCTCAGTCAGAGGCTGTTTGTCCTGAATTTCCACGCCTTCAATGCCGACTTCTGCAAGTGTGCTGATAACGATATCTTCTGCTTCTGTTTTCGTTTTTACTGTAAAACGGTTCCACTTCATGTAATTATCTCCATTTCTTTATGTTATATAATTAACTATTATCATCCCAAAATATGTTTGGCCCATTCTCTGTTACTCTGCAGCTATTCCCATAATGCAGCATCTCACCACATCCAGTCAATTCTTATTTACCCACCGACTGCATGCTTCACTTATTTTTTCAAAAAAATGTCTGAATATCTCGTGGCGGTTTCCTTTGCTGTAAAATCTCCACGCCAGTTCTACCAGTGCAACTCCGGCAATGGCATCCACCAGATAATGCTGTTTAAGCACCTGGTAGAATAATGATCAGTATTGCAAATATCAGTGAAAAATGCTGATACCATTTTGGAATATTCTCTGATTTACTGACTCCGCGCCAGCTCAGCCAGCTACATAACAATGGATTGACGGAAATAAGTTAGACGGACTGTTTCCACCATCCATGAGATAAACAAACTTAAGCATCTGCTGGGACCATGTAGTTCCTGCAAGCTCAGGTCTGACATTGGTAGTTGGCAAAACCAGAAAAATAATAAAACATGTAATATGAACAGTCAGATCAGTTGCCACAAACCGATAAAATCCATCTTTTCCTCTCTGTGCAGCCAGAATATAATTCACTGCCCAAAAAGGGAATGCCAGAATATAAATCCAGATAAACTGTGGTATTAACGGCACTGCCCTGTCCAGTGACATGGTAAAATCAAAATGATATCTGTCTGCTGTCAGTACTCCGCTTCCCCAGTAAATAAGACAGTTTAATACAAAAATGCTTATCAGCGGCAAAATTACCCATACAGGGAGATACTTCTCCCGAAAAGCTGCGATCTTCTCTGTTTTTGTCAAATATCTCTCCATTTCTCAGGAAACTTTTATTCCTGTCTGTTCATCTGATTTTTACCGTTACTCTTCAATATACACGACTATACAAAAAAAGAAAAGAGGGTAAATCTCTTTTCTTTAATTTTCTTTTATAATTAATCCTCAAAAGTCTCTTTTAATTTATCCATGAAACTCTTTTTCTTCTTTTCCGGTTTTTCAAAATCATCAGAATCTTTTGATTTCGGACGGTTACCACACGCCTCATCGAATTTGCGCAGTGCTTCTTTTGCTTCTTCGTTGAGGTTTGTAGGAACCTGCACAACAAAAGTCACATAATGATCGCCACGTACATTCTTGTTTCTCAGAGACGGTACACCTTTTCCCTTCAGACGGATCCTTGTGTCTGTCTGAGTTCCGGGTTTCACTTCATATTCAACCTCTCCATCCACTGTGTTGATACGTACAGTACCGCCCAGTGCTGCCTGCGCGTATGTAAGAGGCGCAGTAGAGAAGATATTCATATCCTGTCTCTGGAAGATCGGATGACGTGCAACATTTACTTCTACAAGCAGATCGCCTCTCGGACCTCCGTTTGTACCCGGTTCACCCTTCTCACGGATGCGGATGCTCTGACCATTGTCAATACCTGCAGGTACAGATACCTGAATCTTCTTTCTTGAAGATGTATATCCGGTTCCGCGGCAGGAAGTACATTTATCCTTGATGATCTTACCTGATCCATGACAATCCGGACAAGTCTGTACATTACGCACCATTCCAAACATGGACTGCTGTGTATAAACAACCTGACCTTCTCCATGACATTTCGGACAGGTTACCGGTGAAGTACCCGGCTTCGCACCTGTTCCATGACAGGTGGTGCACTCGTCTTTCAGTACGATCTCCAGTTCCTTCTCACAGCCAAAGACAGCTTCTTCAAAAGTAATATTTACGCGTGCGCGGAGATTAGCTCCCTTCATCGGACCATTATTGGCACGTCTGCTTCTGCTGCCGCCACCAAATAAATCGCCGAAAATATCGCCGAAGATATCACCCATATCAGCACCGTTAAAATCAAAACCTCCGAAGCCGCCGCCGGCACCTCCGCCACCGTTTTCAAAAGCCGCATGGCCAAACTGGTCATACTGTTTTCTCTTCTCCGGATCGCTTAAGATGGTGTAAGCCTCTGTTGCCTCTTTAAATTTCGCCTCAGCCTCTTTATCTCCTGGATTTACATCCGGGTGATACTTCTTGGCCAGCTTACGATATGCTTTTTTAAGTGTTGCGTCATCGGCGCTTTTGTCCACGCCTAAGACTTCATAATAATCTCTCTTATCAGCCATGATTTTAATCCTATACCCGTTTTATTTATAACACAACTATTCAGTGAGAGAGACTCTCCCACTGAACAGTTATTATTGATATTTCCGTTGCAAATCTCTGCTTTTACAGAAATGTCACATTATACTTCTTTGTAATCAGCATCTACAACATCATCGTTGTTTCCTGCATCTGTGCTGCCTGCTGCACCGCCGCCCATATTCATGTCCGGTCCTGCCTGGCCGCCTGCCTGCTGTGTCTGCTCATACATTTTAGCGAAAAGTTTCTGAGCACTTTCCATCATCTTCTCCTGAGCAGCTTTGATATCTGCTACCTGAGAATCTGTCATCTCTTCTGCATTTGCAGTCTGAGACAGTAAATCTTTCAGTGCGTTCAGGTCTGCTTCTACAGCAGCTTTATCATTAGCATCGATCTTGTCTCCGGCTTCTTTCAGTGCATTCTCAACCTGGAATACCATGGAATCAGCATTGTTTCTTGTATCGATTGCTTCTTTACGTTTCTTATCCTGTGCTTCAAACTCAGCAGCTTCTTTTACTGCCTTGTCGATATCGGAATCAGACATGTTAGAACCAGCTGTGATTGTGATGTGCTGTTCTTTACCTGTTCCAAGATCCTTAGCAGATACATTTACGATACCGTTTGCATCGATATCAAATGTAACTTCAATCTGCGGAACACCACGACGTGCTGGCGGGATTCCGTCCAGACGGAACTGGCCAAGGGATTTGTTGTCTTTTGCAAACTGACGCTCACCCTGTACAACGTTGATATCTACTGCTGTCTGGTTGTCTGCTGCTGTTGAGAAAATCTGGCTCTTTCTTGTAGGAATTGTAGTATTTCTCTCAATCAGTCTTGTTGCGATACCACCCATTGTCTCGATGGACAGTGACAGTGGAGTAACATCCAGAAGAAGGATATCACCTGCGCTGCATCACCTGCAAGTTTACCACCCTGGATAGAAGCACCAAGTGCTACACACTCATCCGGGTTCAGGTTCTTGCTTGGCTCTTTGCCTGTTAACTGTCTTACTTTATCCTGAACAGCCGGGATACGGGAAGATCCACCAACCAGAAGTACCTGGCCAAGTTCAGATGCTGTGATACCTGCATCTGAAAGTGCACGACGTACCGGTTCTGCTGTCATTTCTACTAAGTCATGTGTTAATTCATCGAATTTAGCTCTTGTAAGGTTCATATCGAAGTGTTTCGGGCCTTCTGCTGTAGCTGTGATGAATGGCAGATTGATGTTTGTAGTTGTTGCGGAAGAAAGCTCTTTCTTTGCTTTCTCTGCAGCTTCTTTTAATCTCTGAAGTGCCATCTTATCATTGCTTAAGTCTACACCTTCTGCTTTCTTAAACTCTGCAAGCATGTAATCTGTAACTTTCTGGTCGAAGTCATCACCACCAAGACGGTTGTTACCTGCTGTGGAAAGTACTTCGATAACGCCGTCACCGATTTCGATCACAGATACATCGAATGTACCGCCACCTAAATCGTATACCATGATCTTCTGTTCTTTTTCATTGTCAAGACCATATGCAAGAGCTGCTGCTGTTGGCTCGTTGATGATACGTTTTACATCAAGACCTGCGATTTTACCGGCATCTTTTGTTGCCTGACGCTGAGCATCATTGAAATATGCAGGAACTGTGATAACTGCCTCTGTAACTTTCTCACCAAGGTATCCTTCTGCATCTTTTTTCAGTTTCTGAAGAATCATAGCGGAAATTTCCTGTGGAGAATATTTCTTGTCGTCGATTGTTACACGATAATCAGTACCCATCTCTCTTTTAATGGAAGAGATTGTTCTCTCTGCGTTTGTTACTGCCTGACGTTTTGCAGGTTCACCTACAAGACGTTCTCCTGTTTTTGTGAAAGCAACAACTGATGGTGTTGTTCTTGCGCCTTCTGTATTAGCGATAACTGTTGGCTGTCCGCCTTCCATTACGGCTACACAGCTGTTTGTTGTACCTAAGTCAATACCAATGATTTTTCCCATAATCTTGTTCCTCCTGTTTATTTTCAACTAGATTTGATATATTCTATATTTTCATGTAAATTAGTTGGCTACTTTTACCATACTGTGGCGAACTACGAAATCCTTGTAGGTGTAACCCTTCTGGAATTCTTCTACCACAATATTCTCACCGGCTTCTTCATCCTCCACATGCATTACTGCGTTGTGGAAGTTCGGATCAAATTCCTTACCCACTGCTTCAATCGGTTTCACGCCCAGCTCATCTAATGTGGTGATCAGCTGTTTGTAGATCATCTTCATGCCATCTGCAAAAGAATCTCCTTCAGGTGCCTGTGCAAGACCTCTCTCGAAGTTATCCACAACCGGAAGCATTTTCTCAACTATGTCCTTGGCTCCGATGATATACATACTGGATTTCTCTTTCTCCGTTCTCTTACGGAAGTTATCGAATTCAGCCATGTTTCGTTTCAGCCTGTCTGTAAGTTCTTCAATCTGCTGTTCAAATTTATCTTTTTCTTTTTTC
>ENA-OQCS01000288-OQCS01000288.1-human-gut-metagenome-genome-assembly--contig:-NODE-288-length-27703-cov-3.948941_pt1 | contig 27703 bp, 38 predicted proteins | sample MGYA00242757_ERZ504575 | MGnify/ENA primary metagenome ERZ504575 (study PRJEB26092, sample SAMD00036297) | human gut metagenome | host: Homo sapiens | study: EMG produced TPA metagenomics assembly of... | reverse complement strand
CACAGAGTTGTCAACAATCTCATAGACAAGGTGGTTCAGGCCCTTGCGGGAGACACTGCCGATGTACATGCCGGGACGCTTGCGGACGCTTCGAGACCTTCCAGCACGAAATCCGATGAATGCGCCGCTTCGGCGGGAACGCCCATGTCAACGATTTCCAAACGCAAGGTGTCAGTAATGGCGCCAATGGTGGCGGCCACAAGGCACATGCGCTGCGGGGAATTGAACATAGTGGAGAAGCCCCAGACGCCAATGAATGCGAACACGAAACGCAACAGGCAATTGACAACCGGATTGAGTCCCAACGGCTCGAATCTTCCGGATTCAAATGCACGATTGAAGCGACCATCCACCCTGCGAGCGTCGCCATCAAAATAATGCACAATACGTACGCAACGCGCTGAATGCCTGACGGAAAATCAATTTTCGCCATATCAAGTCCGCCTGTAATCAGCGGGAATCCAGGAATCACAAACAGCATGGCACCGATGTAAGCCGTGTCATGCTGCAATGCGACGGGCTCGAAAATACCAATCAATCGCAGGGTGCCCGTGCAGGCGAGCGCCGCGACGGCCACGCATACGAACGTCACGAAGAACTGGTTGAGATGGTGGGCGAACAGGCGGCGACGCAGCCAGTGCCAAGTCCTGCGCCAATGAACGCACCGATCATGTCGAAGGGGCCGCCGCCAAGCAGGAACACGAAGGATGCGCAGGCGCAGGCCGAGGCGAATCCCGCGAATGCCGGCGAATACAGGGGCTTGCGCCGTTCGATCATGTTGAGTCGTTCGTGCGCTTGACGAACGGTGATGCCTTGCGTTTGGTTCTTTTCTTTGCCGACATGGTCGAAATGTTCGGCGTATTGGCCTTTTGGCGGCTTGTGATTGCGATTTTTGCGCGTTTTTTTCGTGGTCGGTTCGCTTGCCACAACGTTGGCCGTACCGGCAGTTTCACGCTTGGTTTCACATTCGGCTTCACGTTCACTGCGATTATGCTGCTCGCTTGCCGCTTCGATATCACGCAAGTGCAACGGCTGCGCGGTGGTATCGGTCACTTCGGCGCGTTCCGTCACCATTTCAAGCGCGTCGAGCACGGGATCGTCAGATCCCTCCTGATTCTGTTCGGCTTTCTGACGTTCGCGAAGACGCTTCGACAGGTCAGCCGACACCTGCGACGCATCACGCTTGTCGAGATGCTGCATAAGCTCGGACACGTCGGATTGGCTGTGGTACATCGATCCTTTGCCGAGGTTCACGTTGAACCAGTCAGCGAAGTGTTCGAGCAGCCAAATGCGTTCCGTGTTGACGCCGGTGGTTGGCAGGTCGACGACTTCGGTGATACGGTCTTTGCCGTCGGTGCAGGAGGCTTCGATGTCGGTGAGGTTCACGTCGGCGCGCACGTGCACGCCTAGCGGATAGCGATGCGGTGCATCATTTCGCGTACGCGGAAGCTTCCGGTGCCCGCGCCGAGATCGAGCATGCCGACGCGTACGATCACGCTGGCTTTTGCTGCGATTCCCGCTTCAGCGACCGGCTTGTCCCAATCCCGTTCGATATCTTCCATATCGAGCGGAATGGAGTGTGTATGGAATTTGCTGACGGCCGAAGCGCTTTTTTCCGCGCTATCGAAATTCGTCTCATGTTCATGTTCGTATTGTGCGCTCACAAGTTCAGGTCTAACGTGTGGGCTGGTCGGAGGATTTTCGAAATTTCCATCGATTTCACTTTGTGGACACCGTCGGACCACGATGCGGACATTTCCGGTGTTTCCGTAACCAAACTGTCGATTTGCCGAGCATACAATGAGCGTGCATTACCGACCGAACTTAGGGCTGTGGCTCGCAACAGACGGCCAAAACAATCGCGGAGGTGCCGCGAAGGACCGACAGACCGGGCAACCCGATGGTTTGGAGAAGGAGGTCTGATGACAATAGAAAACGAACAGATCACGCCTGCCGACGCAGCTATCGTCTCGTCCGGCACCGGCACCAAAGGCCCCGAGGAGCGTGATCTTCCCGCTTCCCTCAAAGAGGAAATGGATCTGTGTTTGCAGATTCTTCGCGAGGTGCTCGGCGAATTCGATGAAAAGCTGCTGGCCAAGTTCGATGAAGTGCGCGAACACGCACTGAACGCTAGCGCCGAACGCTTCTCCGGTATTCTGACGGATACGAATCCGAATCAGGATGACCTGCAGAAGGTCGTCGACATCATCGATAAAACGGATGTGCATGAGGCACAACTGCTGGCCCGCGCCTTCACCACCTACTTCCATCTGGCCAACCTATGCGAGGAGAACTACCGTGTCTCCGTGCTGCACAGCCGTGAGGCCGCCGTAGATGACACCCAAGCCGTCGACCCAGTGAACGAAATGACCTGCGCCTACCACCAGCTCATTAACGAAATGGGTCCGGCCAAAGCCAAGGAACTGCTCGACCAGCTCGAGTTCCATCCGGTGTTCACCGCGCATCCGACTGAAGCCCGCCGCAAAGCCGTGGAAGGCAAAATCCGTCGCATCTCCCAGCTGCTCGCAACGCACAAGCTGCTTGGCGGTTCAGACAAGAAGGAAACTCCCGTCGACTCTTCAACGAGATTGACGCGCTGTTCCGCACCTCTCCGATCGCACTGAAGAAGCCGACTCCGGTTGAGGAATCTGAAACCATTCTCGATATTTTCGACAATACGTTGTTCTATACCATTCCACAGGTGTACCGTCGTTTCGACGATTGGATCCTCGGAGATAAGGCTGGCCTCGTGCCGCCGGTATGCCCGGCATTCTTCCACCCGGGAAGCTGGATCGGCTCCGACCGTGACGGCAACCCGAATGTCACCGCCAAGGTGAGCCGTCAGGTGGCCCGCAAGTTCAGCGACCACGTGCTGGGCGCGTTGCAAATCGAGACCCGCCGCGTTGGCAAGAACCTGACGATGGAAGCTGAGACCACTCCGCCGAGTGCCGAGCTCAAGAGCCTGTGGAACCATCAGAAGGAAATGAGCGAGCGCCTGACCGACAAGGCCGCACTGATCTCCACCAAGGAGCTGCACCGTGCCGTCATGCTGGTCATGGCCGATCGTCTGAAGGCCACCATCGACCGCGATGCTGATCTCATGTACCACTCCTGCGAGGATTACATCGCCGACCTGAAGGTCGTGCAGCGCTCCCTCGCCGAAGCCAACGCAAACGTTCCGCCTACGGCCCGCTGCAGGACCTCATCTGGCAGGCAGAGACCTTTGGCTTCCATATGGTCGAGATGGAGTTCCGCCAGCACTCCGTCGTGCATTCCCGAGCGCTGGAGGATATCCGCGAACATGGTCTGCACGGTGAGCGTGGCGAACTGCAGCCGATGACCCACGAGGTGCTCGACACCTTCCGCGCCCTTGGTTCCATCCAGAAGCGCAACGGCATCAAGGCCGCCCGTCGTTACATCATCTCCTTCACCAAGAGCGCCCAAAACATCAGGGACGTGTACGAGCTGAACCGTCTGGCGTTCTCCCATCCCAAGGATGTTCCAACCATCGACGTGATCCCGCTGTTCGAACATTGAGGATCTGCAGAACTCGGTAGACGTACTCGAGGAAATGATCAAGATTCCGGAGGTCCAGGCTCGTCTGAAGGCCACCGGCGGCAAGATGGAAGTCATGCTCGGCTACTCCGACTCCTCGAAGGACGCCGGCCCGACCTCCGCAACCCTGGCCCTGCATTCCGCACAGGACGCATCGCCAAGTGGGCGGAATCGCATGACATCGATCTGACCCTGTTCCATGGCCGCGGTGGTGCCGTCGCCGCGGCGGCGGCCCGGCTAACCGTGCCGTACTCGCACAGCCGGTCGGCTCCGTAAAGTGCCGCTTCAAAGCTCACTGAGCAGGGCGAGGTCATCTTCGCACGCTACGGCAACCCGGCACTGGCCATCCGCCACGTCGAGTCCGTTGCGGCTGCAACGCTGCTGCAGTCCGCTCCAAGCGTGGAGAAGCGCAATACGGACATGACCGCCAAGTACGCCGACATGGCCAACAAGCTCGACGAGGCCGCGCATAACCGCTTCCTCGACCTGCTGAACACCGACGGCTTCGCACCGTGGTTCTCCACCGTCACGCCGCTGACCGAAATCGGCCTGCTGCCGATCGGCTCCCGTCCGGCCAAACGTGGCCTTGGAGCCAAGTCCCTCGACGATCTGCGTACCATTCCGTGGATCTTCTCCTGGGCGCAGGCACGCATCAATCTGGCCGCATGGTACGGCCTGGGCACCGCGTGCGAACAGTTCGGCGATTTGAACACCTTGCGTCAAGCGTATGAGGAATGGCCTCTGTTCTCCACGTTCATCGACAACATCGAAATGTCGCTGGCCAAGACTGACGAGCGCATCGCCAAGATGTACCTTGCCCTCGGAGACCGTGAAGACCTCAACAAGAAGGTCCTCGACGAGATGGAGCTCACCCGCAAGTGGGTGCTCGAGATCGTAGGCGACAAGTGGCCTCTGCAGCACCGCCACGTGCTCGGCCAGGCCATCCGCATCCGCTCGCCGTACGTGGATGCGCTGTCCGCCACTCAGGTGCTCGCCCTCGGCTCGCTACGCAAGCGCGTGGACAAGGAAGAGCTCACGCACGGACAGAAGGAGAACTACACCTACCTGATCCTGTGCACCGTGTCCGGTGTCGCAGCAGGCCTGCAGAACACGCTGATCTTCGGCTGACCGCCTGACAAAAGCGAGCGGGGAGGTTCCGTGCCGATAAACGCGCGGGCCTCCCGTTCGCGTCGCGCGGCCCTAGCCTGGCCGGCGACAGCGCACAAAACAGGCACGCAGGCCGAGCGACAGACTCCCAATCATCCGACGTAACCCGGCGCCTGTCCGCGTTTACCCACGCCGCGACACCGACAGCCATCGTGAGCTTATACAACTGGTTCGGTCAGACTTATATTCTCGGCAGATTGAGCCTAGTCCACATTTCTCTATTTCTTCCTCGTCCTGCTTATAACCCCAATGACAACCCTTTTGGTTACGGCTTTCCTTCATGACAAACTGTCTTGGAAGAAGATTGTTCGCATCATAGCGCTGTCTTACTGTTTGATCATATTGGGTGTATTTCTGAACGAGTTGTGTTGTTGACGGAAGACGCCGCACTCGAAGGTTTTTGTTCAGCGCCTAACATGCAGCACTAGCATACTTATCCTCAATCCACTCATGATTCAGTAACAACTGCATGACTCCTGAAACACAGACACATAGCGAAGCCCTCGTTTGTAACTTCCACGAGAGAGAACCTTTGCTATTTTCACTAGAAAATCACATCCTAAAGTGCACCCCTACTCATTTTCCATTAGAATACTCTTAATATCTTAATCATTGTCGATTGAGATTAAATTTTCACATGGAGGAAATTATGAAATCCAGAAGAGTTTTTTTATCTCCACAATTATCTCAGTTTGCCTATGCACAGTTATGACCACTCCAGCCTTTGCTGTAAATTGGTGGCAGGTTGGATGGATTGTCGCCAATAACGTCATCGACCGGGTAGTCAATCTCGATGGGCAAAGTTCAAATGATCAATATTCCACCTATATGGTTTCACCTTCCATTGTTTTCAACAATGGCACCAATGGGGGCGAATTCTATATGCGCCCTCAAGTCTCCAGCCGTGTGACCAGTTTCGAAATGCACGCGCATAGAGCTAACCCCGTCGATTTTGGAGCCAATATAGTTCTAGCCTTGTCCACAACCTCAGGCAAAAGGGTTATCAATAAAACAGTAGGGACAAACCAGTATGTCTCATACACCAGATCAAGCAGCGATGGCACCGGAACATGGGACGCTCGATGAAAACAATACATCACTCTTCTTTTTATTAGACAACGAATATATTGAATGGAAATTTAATGAAAATATCACCAACAAGTACAAGAAAGAAGACAGAATTAACCTTCATTTTAAAGTAATTACCGTGAAGCAATATAAAGGGATTACATTTGAGAGTATCGATTTCTTCAAAGATTCAAGCAACGGAATAAATAAACAAGGACCATACCCTTGCATCTCCGACTACCTAAAATAAGGAGAACAGTGCAGTACATATATCTCACAGCACTTGCCCTGCTAGGATTATGTATGCTTATTTTTCCAAGGCAACTCTGGAAAATAAGCAATTTCCTCTGGACTCAAAAAGGAGATCCGAGCAATCTATACACATCCTTAATGAGAATAAGCGGTGCCGCCTTTCTTGTTTTAGCTCTTATTCTTTTCATCTTCTGCAGACTGCAGTAACACCTACCTGATCCTGTGCACCGTGTCGGGTGTCGCAGCAGGCCTGCAGAACACCGGCTGATTGTAGCCAGTTTCTTTCAGGGTCCCCGTTCGCACTGCCGATCGGGGACCCTTTTTCATACCTATATCTGCCTTATATATGGCAGAATCGGAGCCTTGTCATGAGCCTTCTCGCTATATATGGCAGACCATCATGCGAAAAACCCACTTCGGGGTACATTTTTCCGGTTTTTCACCTTTGGGACTGCCATACATAAGCGAAATATCACCGGACAGAACACGAAATCTGCCATACATAAGCGAGATATCGCTTTATTTCCCAGCGAACGGTCAGACCAAAACGTATGATGTTGGCTAGCCTGAACAATGAAGGGTGGAGTCAATGGCAGACGAACTGTTTGTAGACCAGAACGAGGTCGAAGGTACGGCAAGTGGCGCATGGAGCCGCATGCTGGCAGGCAATCGCAGGTTTGCGGAGGGCAAACCGGAACATCCGAATCGTGGCGCCGAAGCACGCGCAGCACTTGTGGACACACACGCACCGGAAGCGGCCGTACTGAGCTGCTCCGACGCTCGGGTAAGCCCGGATATTATTTTCGATTCCGGTCTTGGCGACCTGTTCACGGTTCGCACGGCCGGTCAAATCATCGACGAAGCCGTGCTTGCGTCCTTGGAATACGCGGTGACCGTGCTCGGCGTACGTTTGCTGGTGGTGCTCGGCCACCAGAATTGCGGTGCGATCAAGCAAGCTTCCAAGGATTACGAGGCGTTACTGCACGAACTGACCGCCGATGCCGAGGATTCGCTGATGGCCGCCGACAGCATTGCCGACATCGACGAACGCATCTGCGCTTCGGATTCGCTCATGATGCGCACCGTCGGTTTCTCAATCTGGCAGGCGCACGAGTCGGAATTGGAATCCAGCGAGGATTTCGAACGCGTGCACATCGCGCGCACCATCGAACTCTTGGTGGAACAATCCGAAGCGATCCAGCAGGCGCTGCATCCGACAAACTCATGATCGTCGGCGCAAGGTACCAGCTGGACTCCGGCAAAGTCGAGGTTCTTAGCTTCTGAAACGGATTACAATTCGGAAAACGGAGATTTGCGAAACAGAGATCCAAAAAAGAACAATCCGAAGCTAAGCAATCTAAGAATAATTGAGAAAATCCAAGAAAATCAGGAGATACAGACACTTTGACATACCGCCCCGATAGAGTGGAACCATGTCTCTAGGTTTGAACATTCTCCTGATTTTCGTTTTTCTGTTGCTCGGATCGGTTTTCGCCGGCACCGAACTGGCGTTGGTCAGCCTGCGTGGATCGCAGATCGACCAGATGGAACAGGAGGATGCCCGCGGAAAGCGCGTCGCACAGATCGCGCGAGATCCGAACACGTTTTTGTCGACCGTGCAGATCGGCGTGACGTTGAGCGGTTTCCTTTCCGCATCGTTCGGCGAATCGTCGATTTCGCCTTATATTGTGCCGATCGTTGAAGTTGGGGCGTGCCGACGAGTGTGGCCGCTCCCCTGACCACCATTGTGCTGACGTTGATCATTTCGTACTGTTCGATCGTGATTTCGGAGTTGGTGCCGAAGCGTATCGCCATGCAACGCAACGAGCAGATCGCGCGTGCCGTGGTACCTGCGATTCATGTGTTTGCGAAGGTGTGCAAGCCGATTATTTGGCTGATCGGCAAGAACACGAACATTATCGTGCGCTTGCTTGGTTTCGACCCGAACGAAACCGACAGCGAAGTGTCCGACGAAGAGCTGCGCGTACTCGTCAACACCAATACGAACTTGAGCAAGGACGAACGCACGATTCTCGACGACGTGTTCGACGCGTCCGAAACGATTGTGGCCGAAGTGATGCGCCCGCGTGCCGACGTGGTTTTTTTGGATGGCGATATGCCGATTGAGAAGGCGGCCGCATATGTGAGAGAAATGCCGTATTCCCGCTATCCGGTGACCGGCAAGGATTTCGACGATGTGCTTGGTTTCGTGCATGTGCGCGACCTGCTTGACATTCGCGATCCCGAGGCGAAGACGGTTGCCGACGTGACGCGCGAGGGCATTTCGCTGCCGGGCACGTCGAAACTGCTGCCAAGCCTTGAGCTGCTACGTAAGCGCGGCATTCATCTGGCGGTGGTCATCGACGAATATGGCGGTACCGACGGCATCGTCACGTTGGAAGATATGACGGAGGAACTGGTCGGCGATATTCGCGACGAATATGATCTGCCGGAAGAGAAAGGCGGCGAACGCACGGAACGTACCACGTTCGTCAATGGCGTCGCCACGATCGAAGGCGGCATGACGATTGAGGATTTCGCCGATTTGACCGGTATTGAGCTGGAAGACGGTCCGTACGAGACGGTTGCCGGCTATTTCCTGGCGCATACTGGAAAGATGGGCGAAATCGGCGACGTGCTGCTTCCGACGACGGTTATGACATGACCGTCACGCAAGTGGATGGCCGTCGTATCGAAACGTTGGAAATCCGCAAGCATACTGTTGACGGCGATGCTGCGAAAGCTACGAAATAATCAAAAATAAAACGAAAATAAAATGAAAATAAAACAGACTTGCGATTATGTAAATGCTGATTTTTACACAATCAACATCAGTAATCGCAAGTCTGCTCTGTTATTAAATCCGCTGAGTTATTGCAGATTCAGCCGCGCAGCATGGGATGCATTCGTCATCCCACCATGCAAGCTGCGCGATATTGGCACGGATATGCTCGCAGGACGCATGGAATTTGGCCCGTTCGCTTTCGGTGAGTGTGGGATTGAGGACTTCTTCAACGCCGTTCGCACCGATGATGCACGGCAGGCTGGCGTAATTGCCGCTTTCGCCTTGTTCGCCGGTAAGCAGCGTGGAGCAGGCGGTCGCATAGTGTTCATCGCAGAGCACAGCCTGCGTAAGGCGTGCCGCAGTGGCTGCAATAGCGTATTCCGTGCACTCTTTGCCGGCGTACACGCGGTATCCGCCTCGACGGGCGTCCTGCTCGGTTTCGTCCTTGTCGAGGGCGAATCGTTGCGGATCGTCTTGTGCGAGTTGATCAAGCGGCTTGCCTGCGATGTTCACGTTCGACCAATAGGCGAACTGCGAATTGCCATGCTCCCCCAGCATGTATGCGCCGATTGATTTCTGATCCACGTTGACGCGTTTCGCGATGGCGTTGCGCAGTCGTGCGGAATCCAACGCGGTTCCGGTGCCGATTATTTTGCGCGGATCGTAGCCGGTGATGTGCCAGATTTCGGTTGCGACCACATCGCACGGATTTGAGATGGTGATGATCACACCGTGGAAGCCTGCATTGAACAGTCGGGAGATCCAGGTGCGTGCAATGTCGGTGGTGACGAACAGTTCGCCGTCACGATCTTTGGCGCTGGTTTTCACGTCGCCGGCAGCGTTGATTACCACGTCGCAGTCGGCTAGCTGCTCGTATTGCGTGCCGTAGTTGCCGATCACGCAGTTATGCGGATAGAAACCCAACGTGTCACTCAAATCCTGACATTCGCTGACTACTTTTTGCTCGTTGATGTCGCACAGCTTCAATTCTTCGGCCAGTCCTGCGGAAAGCACGGCATTTGCGACATGCGCGCCCACGTGTCCGATGCCGATAATGCCGACTTTTCTCAATACAGTCACAATCGACCCCTCCCTCACTTATTCGATCTTTCTGCGTGGACTGTTTGCACGCAAACGTTTCAGTCGTCACGATTGTAGGCTTGCAAATCGCGGATGTTAAGCGTTCTGTACATCTTATGAACAAAAAGCTATACGAATCACCTATACGTCGTTATCAAACGTGCGTAAGCCGTGGCTAGTCATTGCAATCCGCGCAATGTGACGGCAGTGGCGTGATATCGCAAGTATTTCAACATCACAGGCAACGCAACAACATCGCCCTACGCAAGCTCATCGCAGCATGGCAGCGTGACGGCGAACGCAACAGCATCGCGAGCATTACAACACAACATGACGGTTCAGCTCCCGCCGCAATTGCCTCCATTGCGGCAAATATGCGCTCATACGCCGCTGAAAGTCCTCTCCGTGCCCGTTTTCCCACAGGTGCGTCATTTCGTGCACAAGCACGTATTCCAGGAATCTGGGATCCATAAGACCAAGTTGCAGGTTGAGTCGGATGCGGCCGGTTTTCGGCGTGCATGACCCCCATCGCGACGTCATGATGCGTAACGTGACATGCGTCGGCTTCCGCCCGATAATCGGCGACCATTTCGCAAGCAGCACCGGCAGTTGCGCATTGATGGCCCGTACGGCCCGTTCCTTCGCCGCGTCGTTCCACACGAAAACGCGCGGATTATTCAAGCTATTGGGATCGCCTGGATTGTTTCGATCGCCCACGCCGCCCGAATTTTCCAGGCCATTCAGATTATCCGGACCATGCGAACCATTCACACGGTCCAAACCATTGAAATCGCTTTGACGGATCTGTTCATCCTTGGCTTGCAGCATGGTGCGTCGCGCACGTTCGATCCATGGTTTGCGTTCCGTCACAAATCGTGCGATTGCCGCTTGCGACATGCGAGAAGGTGCGGAGATGACGATTTGCGCGTTCGGCGGTTTGATGCGCAGGTACATGTTTTTGATGGCTTTACGCACGATGGTCACCGTCATTCCAGCGATTTGCGTGGTTTCTTCGGATAGCGTGCGATTACGGTTGCGCACTCCCCTGCTGGCTCTCCCACTGCTGTTACGCTGGCTACGATGATTGTTCGGCATGTCTGCATTATGTCACGACACGCCGAAGACACACCTTGTATTGACTTTCTCTGAAATTCGCGTATTATTTCAATTCGTTGTGCTTAACAGTGCAGCAGGAACGGGCCCGTAGCTCAGGTGGTTAGAGCGCATCCCTGATAAGGATGAGGTCGGAGGTTCAAGTCCTCCCGGGCCCACGGTGATTAAGAGCGGCGCGGCCGCTTTTTTTCAACTATGGGGCTATAGCGCAGCTGGTAGCGCATCTGCTTTGCAAGCAGAGGGTCGCCGGTTCGAACCCGGCTAGCTCCACGGGGCTATGGCGCAGCTGGTAGCGCATCTCCATGGCATGGAGAGGGTCAGGGGTTCGAATCCCCTTAGCTCCACAGATAGGTTTCCGGTGATTTCCGGAAACCCTTTTTTCATACCCAAATCCGAAATCCAAACCAGCATCCCAATTCCTCCAGTCACTGGAGAAAACCGGACGCAGCCAGGCACCTCACAGTCCAAAACCTCCACCGAGTGGAGGAATCCTCCCACCAACAAGCCTCCCAGCATCCCAAAACCTCCAGTCACTGGAGAAAACTAGACGCAACCAAGCACCTCACAGTCCAGATCCCTCCAGTCACTGGAACATATGACCCGCTGAGGCACCTTCCAGAGTCCGTATTATTCCAGCGCATGGAAGAATCACCCCGCTGAAAGACCATTGCAAAAGGCCGTCTCAGGCGGGGCTTGCGTCACCGCTTGAAACGGCTTGAATTATTGATTATTACGATCGCTTGCGATACTTACGATCGCTTGCGATACTTACGATCGCTTGCGATACTTACGATCGCTTGCGATGACTACCGCACTGCGACTGCACCGGCAACAGTGTCGGAATCGTTCGGCACGTTCTGTGTATTCCGTGCATTCTGCCTGGCAAGTTCGTCGCGGATTTGCTGCAACAGCAGGATCGTCTGCTCTTCGGTGGAGATTTCCGGCTCTTTGGCAGCTTCCTCCTCGGCTTTGCTCCGTTCTTCCGCAAGCTTGGTTTTGGCGAGCAACGCTCGGTCACGTCACGGAATTTGTTGATCGGCACGAGAATGCAGAAATACACGGCAGCCGCGATAATCAGGAAATTCAATATCGCGCCAAGTACCGCGCCGAACGAAACCGTCGCATTATTGAATGTGATTGCCAGCAGACCATCCATATTCGGTTTGCCGAAAATCATGGCGATGAACGGATTAATCACATTGTTGACAATAGAGTTAACCACTGTGGTGACGGCACCGCCCATGACGACACCGACCGCCATGTCGATCATGTTGCCGCGTGCAATGAATTTCTTAAATCCTTCAATCATGATGATTCTCCCATTATGTGAGATCGTGAGATGTTATTGCGGACGTACTCTCTCCCACGCTTTCCGCATTTCCATCCTATAGGCAACACAAGGCACGGCAATCCCGTAAAAGAAGCAGGTTCAGAACCAGCACTCGCAAAAAGCGTCTCCAAATCCTGAACAAGGTCTTGTGCCGTCCATATTCGTGCACATAGAATGAGACCGTCTATTGGTAACCCAACTATCCCGAAGGGGAAGAATATGCTCACTGACGAGTACGTCAAGCGCGTGTACGCGCAGGTCGAGAAGCGCGACGGCGACCAGCCGGAGTTCCTGCAGGCCGTTCGCGAGGTTTTCGAAAGCCTCGAGCCGGTGGTTGCGAAGCATCCGGAATATGAGAAGGCGGGCGTGCTTGAGCGCATCGTCGAGCCGGAGCGCGTGGTGAAGTTCCGCGTCGCATGGACCGACGATGAGGGCAAGGTGCAGGTCAACCGCGGTTACCGCATCCAGTTCAACTCCGCGATCGGCCCGTACAAGGGCGGTCTGCGCTTCCACCCGAGCGTGAACGAAGGCGTCATCAAGTTCCTCGGCTTCGAGCAGATCCTGAAGAACTCCCTGACCAGCCTGCCGATGGGCGGCGGCAAGGCGGATCCGACTTCGACCCGAAGGCAAGTCCGACGCCGAAGTCATGCGTTTCTGCCAGGCCTTCATGACGGAACTGTGCCGTCACATCGGCCAGTTCACCGACGTCCCGGCCGGTGATATCACGTGGGCGGCCGCGAGATCGGCTACCTGTTCGGCCAGTACAAGCGCATCCGCGACGAGTATTCCGGCGTGCTGACCGGCAAGGGCCTCGAATTCGGCGGCTCCCTGGCTCGTACCGAAGCCACCGGTTACGGCCTGTGCTATTACACCGCCGAGGCAATGCGCGTGCTGCGCAACGATTCCTTCGAAGGCAAGACCGTGGTCATCTCCGGCTCCGGCAACGTGGCCATCTTCGCCACCGAGAAGGCTCAGACCCTCGGCGCGAAGGTTGTGACCGCCTCCGATTCCAACGGCTACATCTACGATCCGAACGGCATTCAGCTCGACGTGGTCAAGGACATCAAGCTGGGCCACCGCGGCCGCATCAAGGAATACGCCGAGCGTGTGCCGGGCTCCGAATATCACGAGGGCTGCAAGGGCGTGTGGACCGTTCCGTGCGATATCGCCCTGCCGTGCGCCACCCAGAACGAGATCGACGAGGAATCCGCCAAGGCTCTCGTCGCCAACGACTGCACCGTGGTGTGCGAAGGCGCCAACATGCCTTCCACTCCGGAGGCAATCGCCGTCTACCAGGCCAACAACGTGCTCTATGGCCCCGCCAAGGCCGCGAACGCGGGTGGCGTGGCGGTTTCCGGCCTTGAGATGAGCCAGAACTCCTACCGCCTTTCCTGGACTTTTGAAGAGGTTGACGGCAAGCTCAAGTCCATCATGGAGAACATCGTCGCCAACTCTCTGGAAGCCGCCAAGGAATACGGCCACGAGGGTGATCTGATGCTCGGCGCCAACGCTGCCGGCTTCGTGAAGGTCGCCAACGCCATGGTCGCCCAGGGCGTGCTCTGATCTAGCCGTTTTAGCCAATCTAGCCAATACGGCTGGCTCATCGAAATACATTGAGGGCCTGTCTGGTTTCATTCCAGACAGGCCCTCTTTTCGTATTTCAACACGTACTTCAGCGCACCCAATCTAGTTGCAGTTACATTTGAAACAATCACTCAAAATCACGATAGTTCCGGTTATAACTGAAACTATCTCTAAAAATCGCAATAGTTTCAGCTATAACCGCAACTTCCTCTCGCGCAGCTCCGCTATCTCGCTTATATATGGCAGATTTGAGAGTTCGTACGGTGATATCTCGCTATATATGGCAGCCTTGGTAGGAAAAATGACCCAAAATATACCCCCGAACTGGCTTTTTCGCAAGTTGACCTGCCATATATAAGCGAGATGGTACAGGTCGGAAGGCAAAATCTGCCATATATAGGGCAGATATGGGCAGATTGCAGGCAGGGGAGAGGCAGATAGGGTTTGGCGTACGGTAAGAGACAGACTGGTCTAGAAAATACGAAGACGTCTGTGTCGTGATGGGAATCACGACACAGACCGTCTTGTTGCGTTTGAGTTTGCTATCGCCGCTACTGACGGCGCACTGCGCTATTTCAGCATTACATGCGACGCTCGCGGACGCTATCGCCGCTCGCTGCCATTAATAGCGCACTGCGCTATTAATCATCTCCAAGCGTGACGTGGATGCCACCGACGAGGGTGCTCACCACGTTGTACAGCAGCGTGAAAATCACCACGAGCACGGTGATCAGCACCACTTCCACAATGGAGAAGATGGTGACGGCGCTCAGCACAGTGCCCAACGAGAACACGTTGGTCAGGTCGAATCCGCCAGCGTCCAAGCCAGTGGAAGACACAATCTGCGTAACTTGGTCGAACACGCCGACCACGTTCAGCATGCCCCACAGCAAAGCCACCGCGACAATCTGAATGATGCCTCCCGCGATGGAAAGCATGAACGCCACCTTGGCGGCCGACCATGCATCGATACGCGTCAGAGACAGGCTCATACGGCGTGCACGCGGAGCGCCGCCGCGACGCTTCTCACGGACCTTCACACCGCCGGAAGCGGAGGAGGCACCCTCGTGCGCCTGAACCTGATCCGCACCAATCAGCGGCTGGCTGGAAGCGGAACGTGCCACGCGCGGTGCCTGCCCAACCTCCGGCATTTGCTGTCCTTCGATGTTCTCGCTCATCGTTGCTCCTTGCAAGATTGTGCCCAGTTCTTAGCTGAGGCTACCAGTTTTCGCAGACGATTGCCTGTCTTGTCTTCATGCCTCTACATTCTCGCCATCGCCGTTGCCAGCGTTGGCTTCAGTAGCGGCTTCAGACGATGCCGAAGCACCCTCGTTCACGGTTGCGTTCGTCCCAGATTCCGCGGATTCCGTTTTTTCCGCAGATTCGCCAGATTCCGCGGATTCGTCATCCTTCTCCTCGTTGCGTGCGATGGAGATGATCTCGTCGTTCTTGTCCGGCTTGGCGAACGTCACACCTTGGGTGGTGCGGCCGGTGCGCTTGACCTCGTCGACGTTGGAACGGATGACCTTGCCGGACTTCATGATGGCCATGATCTGGTCATCTTCCTCAACGATCACCGCGCCACGAGGGAGCCACGGCCTTCGGCGAGCTGCACGGCCTTGACGCCAAAGCCGTTACGGCCTTGCAAACGGTATTCGCTGATGGCGGTGCGCTTGGCGAAGCCTCGTTGGTGACCACGAACAGATCCTTGTCGGAATCGCCCCAGACCACGTCCATGGCCAGCAGCTCGTCGCCTTCGCGGAACTTCATGCCCTGCACGCCTGCGGTCTGACGGCCCATCGGGCGCAGCTGCTCGTCGTTGGCCTGGAACTTCAGGCTCATGCCCAGCTTCGACACAAGAATGATGTCATCCTCGGCGTTGCACAGTGCGGCACCGATCAGCTCGTCGGCGTTCTCGCCGTTCTCGCCGGTCATAAGGCGCACTGCGATCAGGCCGCCCTGACGCGGGGAATCGTATTCGGCGAGCGCGGTCTTCTTGACCTTGCCGGAACGGGTGGCGAGCACCAGATACTTGGCCACTTCGTAGTTCGGAATCGACAGCACGGTCTGGATCGTCTCGTCCGGCCCGAACTGCAGCAGGTTGGCCACATGCTGTCCCTTGGATCGCGCGATCCCTCCGGCAGCTCGTACGCCTTCAGGCGGTACACGCGTCCCTTGTTGGTGAAGAACAGCAGCCAGTTGTGCGTGCTGGTGAGGAAGAAGTGGTCCACCACGTCGTCCTCGCGCAGCTTGGCGCCCTTGATGCCCTTGCCGCCGCGATGCTGCGCACGGTATTCGTCGGCCTTGGTGCGCTTGATGAAACCGGAGTGTGTAACGGTTACGACCACGTTTTCTTCCGCGATCAGATCTTCGACGTTCATTTCGCCGGAGTACGGCAGGATCTTGGTTCGACGTTCGTCGCCATACTTGGACACGATTTCGTCAAGCTCGTCGCCCACGATCTTGCGCTGGCGCTCTGGCTTGGCGAGAATGTCGTTGTAGTCGGCGATGCGACGCATCAGTCGTTGTGCTCGTCGAGGATCTTCTGACGTTCCAATGCGGCCAGTCGGCGCAGCTGCATGGCCAGAATGGCGTCGGCCTGCACTTCATCCACGTCCAGCAGGTCCATAAGGCCCGTGCGCGCGGTTTCCGCGGATTCGGAAGCACGAATGAGCGCGATGACCTCGTCGATCATGTCGAGGGCCTTCAGATAGCCCTGCAGAATGTGGTCGCGTTCCTCCGCCTCACGCTTGAGGTATGCGGTACGGCGTGCGATGACTTCCAGCTGGTGGCCCACCCAATGGCGGATGAAGGCATCCAAAGACAGCGTGCGCGGCACACCGTCGACCAGCGCCAGCATGTTGGCACCGAAGGTCTGCTGCAGCTGGGAGTGCTTGTACAGGTTGTTGAGCACGACCTTCGGCACGGCGTCGCGCTTGAGCACGAGCACGAGACGCTGACCGGTACGACCGGAGGTTTCGTCGCGCATGTCGGCGATGCCTGGATCTTGCCGTCGCGCACCGCTTCGCGGATGGAGACGACCAGTCGGTCAGGGTTCACCTGGTACGGCAGCTCGGTGATCACGAGGCACATGCGCCCTTGATCTCTTCGGTGTTCACCACCGCGCGCATGGTGATCAGACCACGGCCGGTACGGTAGGCCTGTTCGATGCCCTTATGTCCGAGAATCGTTGCGCCAGTAGGGAAGTCCGGTCCCTTGATGATACGGATCAGGTTTTCGAGCAGCTCTTCGCGCTTGCGTCCGGGTGGTCGAGCGCCCAATGCACGCCTTCGGCCACCTCGCGCATGTTGTGCGGAGGAATGTTGGTGGCCATACCGACGGCGATACCGGACGAACCGTTGCACAACAGGTTCGGGAATCGTGCCGGAAGCACGGTCGGCTCCTGTGTCTTGCCATCGTAGTTCGGCAGGAAATCGACGGTGTCTTTGTCGATGTCGCGAACCATTTCCATGGCGAGCGGAGCCATACGGCATTCGGTGTAACGCATTGCCGCGGCCGGATCGTCGCCGGGGGAGCCGAAGTTGCCCTGGCCGTCGACCAGCGTGTAGCGCATAGACCACGACTGTGCCATACGCACCAACGTGTCGTAGATCGCGGAATCGCCGTGCGGATGGTACTTACCCATCACTTCGCCGACCACGCGGGCGCACTTGGAGTAGCCGCGGTCGGGGCGGTAGCCGCCGTCGTACATCGCGTAGATCACACGGCGATGCACCGGCTTCATGCCGTCGCGCACGTCCGGGAGCGCACGGTCCACGATCACGGACATGGCGTACGCCAGGTAGGAATCGCGCATTTCCTGCTGCAGATCCTTCTTCTGGATGCGTTCGCCCACCATCAGGCCGTAATCGGTGTTGTCGGCCTCCTGCGGGCTCAACGGCTCCATGGAGCCGTCAGGCACGAACTGGCCGTCTTCGTTGCTGTTGTTTTCGTCTGCCAACTTCTAAGTCCTTCTAAATCCTTATGAAACCTTGCCTGAAGTCCTTGAAATCCCTACGCGTCGATCCAGCTGACGTTGCGGGCGTTGCGCTGGATGAACAGACGGCGAGGTTCGACTTCGTCTCCCATGAGCATGGAGAAGGTTTCGTCGGCTGCGGCCGCGTCTTCGATCTGCACCTGCTTCAGAATGCGGTGGTCAGGATCCATGGTGGTTTCCCACAGTTCCTGGTAGCTCATTTCACCCAGACCCTTGTAACGCTGGATGCCTTCGCCCTTCGGCAGCTGACGGCCGGCGGACTTGCCTTCGGCGAGCACGCGGTCGCGTTCGGCGTCGGTGTACACGAAGTCGTGCGCGCCTTTGGTCCACTTGAGTCGGTACAGCGGCGGCATGGCCACATACACGTAACCAGCGGTGATCATCGGGCGCATGTAGCGGAAGAACAGCGTCAGATTCAGGGTTGCGATATGCGCGCCGTCCACATCGGCATCGGCCATGATGATGACCTTGTGGTAGCGGACTTGTTCAGGTCGAAATCTCGCCATAGCCGCCGCCGACCGCGGTGATCAGCGATTCGATGGTTTCGGACTTCATCATGCGGTCGAGGCTTGCACGCTCGGTGTTAAGGATTTTGCCTCGCAGCGGCAGGATGGCCTGCGTGATCGGGTTGCGTCCCTGAATTGCGGAGCCGCCTGCGGAGTCGCCCTCCACGATGAACAGTTCGCATTCTTCAGGATTGTTGGACTGGCAATCCTTCAGTTTGTCTGGCATGCCCGCGGATTCGAAGATTGACTTGCGGCGGGTATTCTCACGTGCCTTCTTGGCTGCAAGACGCGCACGGGAGGCTTCAATGGCCTTCTGGATGATGTTCTTGGCCTCGCTTGGATGCGAATCGAACCAGTCGCCGAGCTTGTCGGTCATCACACGCTGTACGAAGGTTTTCGCTTCGGAATTGCCGAGCTTGGTCTTGGTCTGGCCTTCGAACTGCGGGTGGTGAGTTTCACCGACACCACTGCGGTCAGGCCTTCGCGCACGTCGTCGCCGGAGAGGTTCTCATCCTTGTCTTTGAGGATGTTCTTTTCACGTGCGTAACGGTTGACGAGCGAGGTCAGCGCGGCGCGGAAGCCTTCTTCGTGGGTACCGCCTCGGTGGTGGAGATGGTGTTGGCGAAGGTGTGCACCGCTTCGGAGTATGCGGTGGTCCATTGCATGGCGATTTCCGCGGAATGCGATTTCAGGTCTTCCGCTTCGAAATCGATCACGTCCGGTTCGACGGGGGTTGCCTTGCGGGACTTCACCAAGTAATCGACATAATCCTTGATGCCGTCGTTGTATTGGTAGGTGACCGTCTGATGCTTCGGTTCGGCATTGTCGTCGCTTTCGCCCGCGACTTCGTCTCCGGCCTGATCCGGTTCGCGCAAATCGGTCAGGGACAGTTTCAGCCCCTTGTTGAGGAACGCCATCTGCTGGAAGCGGTTGCGCAGGGTCTCGAAATCGTAGGTGGTGGTTTCGAAGATCGCGCCGTCTGCCCAGAAGGTCACGGAAGTGCCGGTGGACTCGTCTTCGCCCATCGGCTCGCCCTTGGCAAGACGTGCGGTCGGCTTCTGGTCGATGTAGGTCTGGTCCAGTGGAAGCCCTGTCGACGCACTTCGATGTCGACGCGGGTCGACAGCGCGTTCACCACGGAGATGCCCACGCCGTGCAGACCGCCGGAAACCGCATAGCCGCCGCCACCGAACTTGCCGCCGGCATGCAGCTTGGTCATCACGGTTTCCACGCCGGAAACGCCTTCGCCCGGCACTTCGTCGACCGGAATGCCTCGGCCGTCATCCACCACGCGCACGCCGCCGTCCGGCAGAATCGTCACTTCGATGTGCGAAGCGTAGCCTGCCAGCGCTCATCGACGGAGTTGTCGACAATCTCGTACACCAGGTGGTGCAAGCCTCGGGGGCCGGTGGAGCCGATGTACATGCCCGGGCGGATTCGCACCGCCTCAAGGCCTTCCAGAACCCTCAGATCGGAAGCGTCGTAATGCTCCGGAGCCAAGGTGTCATCGAGCTGCGCATCTTCGAGCTGATCGTTCTGGATCTGATCTTCCTGCGTGTTTTCAGCTGATTCGTTCAGCGAATCCGCATCAAGGTCTGCCACAGAGATTCCTTCCTGCATTTTTCCCGCCAATGAGGGTCATTCACGCAGGTGATACCACCTAGAACGCAAATAAAGGCCCCTTCTAGGCGTTTACATACACTGCTTGATATTCTACTCATGGAGGGGGACAGAGCGCCAGAGGCATTTATCCTTGAAATCCAGCCGTTTACCCCTGTTTTTTCGCTTTCGGAAAACAACATTCGACCGTTGCGAACGGCCCGCTTGGAAGCGTCGCAGGGGGGAATTCTTCGACGAAGCGCCGTAAACGAACGTCTGATAGCACGTGGTGTCGCGCTAATATCGCGGCCTTCGTGTCATTCGTCCTCGGCTGAATCCCTGTTGTTGCGGGCCGGTGACGCGCACCTCGTTGATGGTCAGCCCCTCGAGCCTACGGCGAATGGTGTCGGTCAGCAGCGGAATCATGTACGTCAAGGTGGTGGTCCATGCGGGGCTGTCGCATCGGATCGTCAGAATGCCGTCGCGCAGGTCGACGGGGTAGGAGTGGCGCGCGTTTCGACGCCGACCACCTGATCCCAATGATTCTGCATCTGCGCGATTTCAGATGCGGCGTCCAAGAACCTTGCGTTGCGATCACGTTGAAAATATTGCCGACCGTCTGCGGGTCGCGTCCGGGTTTGCCGAAATTCTCCCACGCCTGCCGCGCACGTTCCTCACGTTCCTTATATCGGCCGGCACGTCGGCTGATACGTTCGAATACTTCGGCGGGCAACTTGCGTTGGTCGAGATGCAATGTTTCGCAGATTGGAGGATTCGGCATCAGCGCTGCTCCTGTCGATTCACCGACTGTTGCGCTGCAGACGATTGCGTTGCAGATTCCCGTCCCGCGACAAGTTGCGCCATCATCGCCGTCAAATCGTCATGCTTTCCATCTTGCGATTGCCTGCGCAACGCGGCCACGTCGATCACATGCGCGTCCGCGTGAAAGCGCCCAGCATCCATGCGCGGAATATCGCTTGCCGCGGCGACGGTGATCAGCACCTGGTCCTGCCGCATCGCAAAATCGAGGATCTGCCCACGACGGGCCTCGTCAAGCTGTGCGAACACATCATCGAGAATCACGATTGGCTTGCTTTCAAAATGTGCGGAAACCGCCTCATATAGCGCCATTTTCAACGCCAAAGCCATGGTCCACATCTCACCGTTGGACGCGAATTCGCGTGCGTTCATATCGTTGAGCAGCAAAGTCAGGTCGTCGCGATGCGGACCGATCAGATTCTGCCGCGCGCCACTTCGCCGGGGTAGATGCGTTGGAAATGGCGGCTGATCTCCGCGGCCGGATCGTCGAACAGCATCACTTCGTCGAAGGACGGCTCGTAGGCGAGCGCCGCCCGTTCGTCATCTCCCGCCAAAGACGCGTAGATCCGCGCAAAAGGCTCTTCCAAGCGTGAGATCACGTTGTTGCGGTCCCGCGTCAGCTGCATGCCGAGGTCGATGAATTGCCCCGTCCAGATTTCCAGCCCGCTTAAGACCGCCTGCTGGCCGTATTGCGGGTCGAGATTCGTGCCGTCGCCGAGTTGTTTGAGCAGTGCCGTGCGCTGTTTCGCCACGTGCGTGAACTGTTGCAGGGTCTGCGCATAGTGGGGGAGCAGCAGAGACGCGGCCTGGTTGATGAAGTTGCGTCGGGTCGCGGGATCCCCTGCTACCAGACGTTGATCTTCGGGGGTAAAGGAGACGGAGGGCGTGCGCCCGATGAGATCCCTCATATATTGAGATTTTCCGCCGTCGATGCGCGCTCGGTTAGCACCCCGTGCCACGATGGTCGCCTCGTAGGTGTGCTGCGTTTCACCGTCTTCCACGTTGGCTCGGATGGTGGCCGACGTGCACCCTTTTTCGATTAATGGCAGTGATGATGACGCGCGATGGCTGGATCCTGTGGAAAGCACTTCGATGGCTTCCACGATATTGGTTTTGCCGAGTCCGTTGGCACCTTGCAGAATGTTGATTCCCGGTTTGAAATCGAGCACGCAATGTTCCCACGATCGGTAGTGGTCGAGTGCCAGTCGGGAAATATACATGCAAGATCCTTGAGATAGTGCGAATTTCTTACGTAAATAATCGCAATTAATCATGCAAATGGGCTGAACTGGCAATAACAGCCATGTTCAGCCCTATTTTTTGCGATGTATCCGCGTTTTCGTGTAGGTCAGCTTAGTTCAGCTGTTGAAGCGCATCGGCACGAGCAGGTAGCGGTAGTCCATGGATTCTTCGGAATTCGATTCCTGCTGGCCGTTGAATTCCACCGGCTTGACCGCGGTGGTCATCTTCATGCGTACGAACGGCTCGCTGATGGCGCTCAGGCCTTCGATCAGGTAGGCGGGATTGAAGGCCACGGTGATGTCTTCGCCATCCATGTCGATGTCGAGGATCTCCTTGGCTTGGGCTTCATCCACCGAGCCTGCGGTCAGCGTGAGTTCCTGGCTGGTGAAGGCCATGCGGATCGGAGCGTTGCGTTCGGCCACGAGGGACACGCGCTTGATGGCGCTGATGAGATCCTGCTTGTTGATGACCGCATGAATCGGGTATTCGTCAGCGTACAGGCGGTCCACCGCGGGGAATTCGCCGTCGATCAGCTGCGAGGTGGATACGCGTCCGGCGTTCTCAAAGCCCAGCAGCGACGGATTCTCCGGATCGAAATCCACGACGATGTTTTGATGCTCGTCCAAGGAACGGGCCACATCGCGCAACAGTGCGCCGCGCACGAGTGCGGTGGTGTTGATGTCTGGGTTTCCGGCGTCCAGGTGAAGCTCGAACGCGACAAGCGGAATCGGTCGGTGGAGCTCATGATCACCTTGTTGCCTTGGAACTGCACACGAATGCCGGTCAGTACCGGACGGTTCTCCTCGCGGGAAACGGCGACGGACGCCTGGGCGACGGCCTGTGCGAAGGTTTGGGCGTCCACCTGCCCCAGTTTGGCGGGAACCACCGGCAGATCCGGATATTCGTTATCCGGCATGAGCTGCATGGTGAAGGTGGACTTGCCCGACGTGATGGTCAGTGTGGATCCGTCAGTGGACAGGTAGGTTTTCGCGGCGGGAAGCGACTTGGTGATATCTGCCAGCAGCTTGCCGAGCACCAGAATGGATCCGCTTTCATCAACGCCTGCTTCGATATGGTGGCGTGCGGAAATGGCGTAATTGAAGCGGAAAGCTGGAGGGTGCCGTCGATGGCCTCCAAGCGAATACCTGCCAAAATGGGGGATGCAGGACGAGCGTCGATCACGCGAGTGGTCCAGGCTACTGCGTCTGCCAGCGCTTGGGAATTGACTTCAACTTTCATGGCTAGTTTCCTCGTTTCGTTCGGTCCATAAGTCATTCTAGCGAGACTGTCGGCGTTTGACGAAGCGTGGGGAATTCCCACTTATGACGACGATGATGAATTTCTTATAACAACCTACATTCGTCATAATAAGGCCTGTGGATAATGTGGGTAAGTGCTCAGACCCACGTTTTGCAATGGCTCGCAACCTCTCATTGCTTGTGGATAACTTTTGGACGAAGTGTGGACAAATCATCGGATTATCCACAGCCTCGTCGCTTTGAAAAAGTTATCCACAAAACCATGTGGATAGTCCACAATTCATCCACCGGCGATTCTGGCGTTTCCAACGGGTTTTCCACCGAGAAATCATTGATTTGTGTATAACCATGTGGATAACTTCAATAAAAATCTTCCACAGGCCGGCGTGTCAGGATGGTCGGTAAAACAGCTGATAAAGAATTTACTGATACTCATACTTGGCTTGTGAAAATCGCCTGAGAAAGGCAGAAAACGCCTAAAATCGTTTTTTTGAGACGCACGAAAACACATGCAAACGCGCAAAGTCGCATAGAAAACGTTATTTTTCGCCGGAACGCTGCTTGAGCTGCAGGGTCAGTTCCGTCACGTAGTTGTAGATCTCCTGCTTTTCCTGCATCTCGTCGCTGATGCGGGTGTATGCATGCATCACCGTGGTGTGGTCCTTGCCGCCAAACACCTGGCCGATGTCGTTCAGGCTCATGCTGGTGAGCTCACGCACCAAATACATGGCGATCTGACGCGCCAGCGCGATCTTCTTCGTACGTGAACGTCCGACAATGTCATCGAACGTAATGTAGAAGTACTTGGCCACCTGGGTGATGATGTCGGTGGGCTTGATCTCCACATCGGTCGAGAAAAAGTCCTGCAACGTCTGTTCCGCCAACGCGCGGGTCACCGGCTGGCCGCTCAGCGATGCCATGGCGGTCACGCGGTTCAGCGCGCCTTCCAGCTCGCGAATATTCTCGGTGAACCGCTCCGCGATGAGGTTGAGCACATCGTCCTGAACGTTGGTGCCGTGGGCGATCATGCGCAGAATGGCGATGCGCGTCTCCAGATCCGGCGGCTTGACGTCAACGGTCAGGCCGGATTCGAAACGGGAGATCAAACGTTCGTTGAATCCCTGCAGATCCTTCGGAGGCACATCGGATGCGATCACAATGCGCTTGTTCGCCTGATGCAGGGTATTGAATGTATGGAAGAACTGTTCAAGCGTCGCGTCCTTGCCGCTCAGAAATTGAATATCGTCGATGAGCAGCACGTCGACTTCGCGGTAGCGACGGTTGAATTCCTTGATTTGACCGGAATTCTGGTTGGTGTCACCCAACGCTTCGATGAATTCGTTGGTGAATTCCTCACTGGTCACATAACGGACTTTCAGCGTGGGATCCTTGACCAGTGCGTAATTGCCGATGGCGTTCAGCAAGTGGGTTTTACCCAATCCTGATCCGCCGTAAATACAAAGCGGGTTGAAATCGTGACCGGAACCTTCCGCGACGGCCAACGCGACGGTACGTGCGAAACGATTGGAATCGCCAGGAACGAAGGTGTCGAACGTGGCGTTCTTATTCAAATGGGTCTTAGGATCCAGCAAAGGCCTGTTTTGGCCGCGTTGGAAGTTGTTGTGGCGCTCCGGCGGCATGACAACCGGAATCGGCAGCTGCCCCTGCGTGGTTTCCTCCGCATGTGGCGCGGGGGAGAAGTGGGGGTATTCCTCGACGGCAGGTTGGGCCGGTTCCTTCTTTTCCACAATCTTGAATGCGGGGAAAATATCCTGTTCGGCGGCTTCCCGCAAGGCTTCCAGCAGGGGCTGGTTCAATTCGTTCTGCAACGTCTGCTGTGCGGCCGCGCTTGGCACGCATAAGACAATGGTAGGACCACATGCCTTCGGGAAAACGTTTTCCAGCCAGCTTTTATCTCGGATGGACAGCGCCGGATTCTGGTGCAACAACGCCAGCGCGTCGGACCAGACTCCCCGAGCCTGCTCGAGAGGGTCAGTTGTCGTGTCGGCCACGGATTCCCCTTTCTCGACAGACTTTTTCCAAGTGTGCAACTGTTTATTTGTACTCTCTTTTCCCCAAGTTATCCACCGGTAAGCGTGTTGAAAAGACTGAATTGTGAATAACATCATTGTAGTTTGTGGATAACTTTTGTGGGGAGTTTGGCGACATATCAACGTTTCTGTGGATTGTTTTGTGGGGAGAATCCCCATGAAAATGTGAAGGATTTGATATGCGTATTCATCTCTGTTCAGGGGTCAGAGTAACTTAGTAGAGCTTGACTCATGAGGAGCCGTGCCTTGGCATGGCAAAAAACACCGGGAGCATTAATTATGAAGAGGACATTCCAGCCGAACAACCGTCGTCGTCACATGAAGCACGGTTTCCGTCAGCGCATGCGCACCCGCGCAGGCCGCGCTCTGATCAACCGTCGCCGCGCCAAGGGCCGCAAGTCCCTCGCTGCCTGATTTAACGGCATAGAGCGGTGGAACGGCTGAAAAGCCATCGCGATTTCGTCGCGGTGCTCAAACGCCGTCGTAGGGTATCGCGAGAAGACATCGTCGTGCATTATTTGGTGCACGACGATGCCATTATCGACGATTCTGCGGCGATGCGGGGCCGACGTGTCGGTTTGGCCGTTTCCAAGGCTGTCGGCAACGCTGTGACGCGTAATGCCGTCAAGCGTCGTTTCCGCGTGCTTGCACGAAAGTACGAATCTGCCTTACCTGAATCCTGCGATATCGTGTTGCGTGCCAAGCCAAGTGCTGCGCATGCCGATTTTCTATCGTTGGAGCAGCAGATCGCAGCATGTTTTGAAGCGGTGAATCGTAAGGCCGTGCGTCGGTAATGAACGCCGGTCGTAACGGAAATTGGATGATTCGTGCCATTCGCTGGTACCAACGTCATATTTCCGCGAATACCGCGCCTTGCTGCAGATATTATCCAAGTTGTTCCAATTACGCGATTCAGGCGATTGAACGATTTGGCCGCCTTAAGGGTGGCCTTCTTGCGTTATTGCGCCTTCTTCGCTGCAATCAGTGGAACCGTGGGGGAATTGACGACGTTCCGCAGCTTTATTCCTTGTTTACAGATGTTCGTGGTCGAAGGCACACGAGGAACCTCGCTCACGCCTCTGAACGTAGAAAAACCTATAGGCGATAAGGAGACTGGCCTGTAATGAATCAAAATCAATTCCTCCTCGACAGCGGTTTCTGGGGCTGGCTGTATAAGCTCCTGTATCCCGTCGAGTGGCTCATGACGCAGATCATGGCCGTATTCCATAAGTTCCTGGTGATGCTGGGCATGAACGAGATCGGTTTCTCGTGGGTCATGTCCATCGTATTCCTAGTACTTGTGGTCCAGGCATGCGTTTTTCCGCTGTTCTACAAGTCCATGAAGGGTATGCGCAAGATGCAGGCCCAGATGACCGTCCTGCAGCCAAAGATGCAGCGTATCCAAAACAAATACAAGGGCAAGAACGATCCCGCCAGCAAGGAAGCCATGCAGCGCGAGATGATGAAGCTCTACCAGGACAATGATGCGAACCCGATGGGTGGCTGCACTTCCATGCTCCCTATGTTCGTGCAGGGTCCCGTATTCATGTGCATGTTCTATACGCTGTCAGCCATTCCGTACATCGCACGCGGCAAATTCAGGGACGGACAGGGTCTTGGCGCTTTCGACATCGCCACAGCCAAGCAGTTCACGTCCACCACAGTGTTCGGTGTGAACGTGGCTGATAACTTCACGACCGCCGCCGTGCATGGCAAAGTAGTTATCGCCATCTTCGTTGCATTGATGTGCTTCTGCCTGTGGTTCATGCAGTACAACAGCATGAAGCGTAACATGGCTCAGTCTGCGGCAAACAAGCAGACCGAAATGATGCAGAAGATGATGTTGTGGATGTTCCCGATCATGTACATTTTCTCCGGTATTGCCATGCCGTTCGCTGTGCTGGTGTACTGGCTCACCAACAACATCTGCAATCTGTTGCGTTCCATCTGGCAGATCCACGTCTTCCCGACTCCGGGATCTCCGGCCGCCGAAGCGAAGGAAAAGCGTGATCATGTTCATGAGAACGCCCGCCGAGCCAAGGCCGGTCTGCCATCCTCGAGGAAGAGGCGCTGCAGAAGGCCAAGGAAGCCGCCGAAGTGAAGGAAAAGAGCGGCTACCAGCGTCAGCAGCCGAGCCGTAAAAAGAAAAAGAAGTGAGTAAAAGTGTGTCCCCGTGTTTCACGTGAAACGCGGGACACACCACTTTTATCAGCGTTTATTGTCGACGTGGTAAACAGGAATTAGACTTTACACAATAAGACTTTAGTAATAGAAACCCCGCTCAAAGGAGTACAAC
>ENA-OQCS01000286-OQCS01000286.1-human-gut-metagenome-genome-assembly--contig:-NODE-286-length-27787-cov-2.001518_pt1 | contig 27787 bp, 42 predicted proteins | sample MGYA00242757_ERZ504575 | MGnify/ENA primary metagenome ERZ504575 (study PRJEB26092, sample SAMD00036297) | human gut metagenome | host: Homo sapiens | study: EMG produced TPA metagenomics assembly of... | reverse complement strand
CTTGGCATCATCCGACACCTGCACTTTTCCTTTGACGGCTTTGTTGATCCAGTGCAACACGACTTATCGAACTCCGACATGCTGCCGAGATCCACATACAACCATTCTTCACCCCCAGTAGCACTCATCCAGGCACTGTTGAAGAACTGGGACGGTTTCATTTCCACTAAACCACCGTCCTTATCCATGAAATTAGCTTCCGTAAACACCATCGTGTGCGCCTGCCATCTTCAGCAGCACGCGGTAATCGGAGTAAGCGTTTTCGGAATTGAAAGTAATCGTTTCATTCAGTTTGCGGACCGGCATGGTTGTTTCGCCCGTCTGTTTGTTCGGGTCGGTCACCACCACCCGTCCGGAGACTGCCTGACCGGGCAGACCGCTACCGCTCAGTTTGCCGATTTCCGTCCAGTTCTTTCCGTCATTGGAACCCTGGCAGATGATCTCGTAGCCGCCTTCCGACACTTATCGTCATACACGACCGTTCCTACCAGCGACAGTTTGCCGGCCGCTTTGCTATAGTTTGCCAGCGTAAACCGGAAATAGGTATCTTCGCCGGGAAAAGTATTCCGTGAATACGGCCTTCGTCGATCATCCATTCGCGTTCGCGTCTCGGAACGTCTCCATCGGGCGTAGACAAGTTCAGATACTGCGGCTGCTCGTCCGTCACGATGCCGTCTGTCGCCAACTGCGCCACCAGGTTATAGTCATGACTGGAAGAGGCAAAAGCCGATCGCAACCGGGCAATGTTACGGTAAGTGGAAGGATCCGGAGCCAGAGAAGGCGAGAAATCCTCCTTCGGGTCACCCGGATACTGTCCGATACCACGCGTATAATAATCAGACCGTTCGAAAGATTCGGCTGTAGGGTTTGTTCCGCCACATCCCCAAAGAAGCAACGATGCCATCGCCGCCCCACAAAGGGTAAGGACGTTCTTTTTCTGTTTATCCAAAGTCTTCATTTATGAAAGTTTGCTTTATTATTTTGTGTTTTTTGATCACTTAACCCCTTACTTGAAAGAAGTTTGCACAAACTTACGGAAAAAACTACTATTTACATAGGAATCACCGTTTTTTATGTATCTTTGATCCCATATACAGGATTCTTCATGAAAGATTACAGATATTATATTACTTTGCTAAAACAATTCAAATCCAAATTTGCCGATAAATACGGTATCCTCAAAATCGGCATCTTCGGATCAGTGTTCGTGGAGAACAAACAGAGAAAAGTGATTTGGAAAAACGGTGTGGCTGCCCGATCGACCTGATTCGCTTGCGTAAAAGTTTAAGGCCTCTGTTACTGGATAAGATACTAAAGGAGGGTATTTATGCATAAAGATGAAATTACAGACAGATTGTATCTTATAGCCGAGGCTATTGATGTAATTATCGACCGATGTATAAAATACAAACACCGGACGACTTCCTTTCCACACCTTGGAGAATGACCATATTTGATTCCTGTGTCATGCGCTTACAGACAATCGGTGAATACGTCAAGAAAATAGACGATAAAACAAATAAACAGTTACTACCTAAATATCCCCAAGTACCTTGGGTTAAGGTGATAGGACAGCGTAATATCATTTCGCACGAATACTCTGCTGTTGATGAGGAAAAGATATTCATTACAATTAAGAAACATCTCCCACCCCTAAAAAGCACCGTCTTACTTATTATAAAAGATATAGAAAAGGATTTGGATAGCCAGGAATAACCCCACCGTAATATTTCAGTAATAACTTTACTCGCCCCGGAGGTTTGCCGTCCGCTACATTTGCAGCAGACAAACACTCTAAGACGATTAAAGTTATGAAACGAATCCTATTATCCGCAGTTCTTTTACTGGCATGCGGGGCTGTACAGGCCCAATTCAATATCCGCGTGTACAACATGAGCGAAGTGCTCAAGGCGAAACCCATCGACAAGGTATTGTTCACCGCCCAGTACGACCTCTCCTTTGTCGGCGACACAGCCCATGAAGACAAACACATCGATGAGACTATGATGCTGAAGGTAGGTTCCAAAAGTTCCCTGTTCTACAGCTATGCCCGTTTCCGTATGGACTCGCTTATCGAAATGGACAAAGCGACCGGAGCTTCGCAGGAAATCATCCAGGAACATATGAAACAAGGCACCAGCCAAGTGAACTACCAGATATTCAAAAACTATCCCGAAGGCAAACTGACACAACTCGAACCTATCGCCGCCAGTAACTTCCGTTCGGAAGAAAAAACAGAGATTCCTGTCTGGGAACTGCATCCCGACACAGCAACTTTCCTCGCCTACACCTGCTACAGAGCGACCTGCCGATTCCGGGGGCGAAACTACGAAGCTTGGTACACTCCGGAATTCCGCGCAGCGAAGGTCCTTGGAAACTGCAAGGACTGCCCGGCCTGATCCTGAAAGCCTCCGACAGCCGGCAGCACTACACCTTCGTCTGCACCGGTATCGAGAAAGCCGGCAAAGAAGAAGCCATCCTGTTTATCGGAAGCGAATACGAACCGATCTCCCGCAAAGATCTCCTCCGGATACACGAACGTTTCGCCGCCGACCCGATCGGCTATCTGAAGGAAACCTCCCCCGGTATGCAGATCATCGTCAAAGGAGAAGACGGACAACCGATGCACCCGAAGAACACGCCTTACAATCCGATAGAAAAAGAGTAACAAAAACAAGAACAAACAATGAAGAGCCTCCTGTATATATCCATTCTCCTGATCACCGCCTGCAACCTGTCTGCCCAGCAAGTCATCAAAGGGACCGTGACCGATGCCGGAAACGGCCAGCCGGTAGATGCCGCAACCGTGCAGATACGTAAAACCGGACGGCAGCTCCCGCTGACCTACACCTTGACAAAGGCCGACGGCACCTTCATCCTCCCGCTCCACCAGGCAGACGACTCACTGTTTGTCCACGTCTCACTGTTGGGATATAAAGCGATCCGGCAAAAGATCACAGCCGGGACAAGACTTCTCATCCGCCTCGAACCGGAAATCTTCACTCTGAAAGAGGTCGAGATACGTCCGGGGCGCGTCTACGGGCAACACGACACGATCAATTACGACGTGTCGCAATTCATCAGTCCGAAAGACGAAGCGATCAAAGACGTACTGAAAAAACTGCCGGGAGTGGATGTAGACGACGACGGGAAAATCTCGTACAACGGGAAAAAGATCAGCAAGTTCTATGTGGAAGGCATGGACCTGACAGACGGGCGGTACAACCAACTAACCAATAACTTGCAGGCGGATGCTGTCAAGAGCGTGCAAATACTGGAAAACCATCAACCCATCCGTGCCCTGCAAAAGAAGCTGACAACCGAAGATATCGCTATCAACCTCAAACTGAAAGACAATTTCCGAGACCGCTGGATGGGGACGTTGGAGGAAGCATGGGCATTCCCCCCCTTTTGTGGGAAGGCATGGGCAATGCCATCCAGATCAGCCGTAAAAGCCAGTCCGCCTATATTTATAAAGGGAACAACCGGGGAAACAATGTAACAGACGAACAGAACGTACTTACACAAACAGGAGCCAAAAGAAGAATAGGCCCTTCGATCCCGTCATTCCTTTCCCAGCCCTCCTTCTCCGCTCCACTGAAAAAGGAACGGCTGCTACTTTAACAACGTACATTCCTTTTCCGGCAACCGGATATACAAGCTAAACGAAGCGACACAGTTACGCTTCAACATCAACTACTTGCACGATCTCATACAACAAGAAAGGGGAAGTATCACCCATTATTACCAGGCAGGAGATACGGTTACCCTAAAGGAACAAAACGACACGCACATCCGTACCGACCGGGCGGAAGTGGCGGCAAGCCTGGAAAACAACGCCGACAGCCGTTACCTGACAAACGACTTCAACCTTTCCGGCAACTGGGAAAGAAGCACGTCCCGTATCTCCGGTGTCTCATCGGTCAATCAGCACATCCGGACACCGGACATGGGCATACGCAATTACCTGCAAAACATCTGTCACGGGACAAATACACGCTCGAACTCCGTTCACTGCTCCGCTATCACAACCAGCCTGCCCACATCCTGATAGACGGGGACGAACAGACGTTACACTTGCAACAGTTCTATCTGGACCATTCATTCGCTTTCCTGCGCAAGAAAGGAACCTGACCCGGCAATATACAGCCGGTATAACAGGCGATATCAATTCGATCCGGAACGGAACGAGTCTGTATTTCAAACCGAACTACCAATGGAACCTGCACAAATGGAATCTGACCTTCCATCTTCCGTTCGTATGGACCACCTTTCCAGCAGCCGGCTTTTCCCGGTTGGCTGCCAATCCGTTCCTGTACATCAACTATAAGTTCAACTATGCCTGGCGTTTTTCTTTCCATGCCAACTACAAGGAAAATTACGGAAGCATCACCGACCTCTACCCCGGCTGCATACCGCACAGACTACCGCAACTATCGGATGAACAACGGTATCCTGCCCGTCTACCGCAACCAGAGCTATTCGTTGTACGGAGAGTACAAGAGCACGGTGCGCAAGTTCTTTTCCACCCTGTCGCTCAACCATAACCGGGGATGTCCGACCGTATCTTCGAACAGCAGGTCCGCGACGGGCAAGTCTCGCTTGTCTCCCACCGCCTGTCCAACTATTCTTCCGGCTGGACGGTGAAAGGAACCCTTTCCAAAGGCTTCTACGACTGGGGACTGAAGACGTCGCTCTCTTACCTCTTAGGACGCAACAACGCGGAACAACTGAGCGCCGGCGAACGGTTGCCTTACCGGTACGATTTCATGCAATATGAACCGAAGCTGATCTGGTCGCCCCTGTGCAGCTTCTCTGCCAGCTATCAAGCGACCATCTACCTCGGACGGTCGAAGATCGGAACCGGCACACGCTCGATCCGCTCCTGAACGTCGTCCAGAAGTTCCAGCTCTCCTACGAGCTTTTCCCTGTAGAGATCAATCTTTCGGCAGACCACTACCACAACGATGTCAGCCGGGACAAGTCTGTCAACGCTTTCTTCGCCGGCCTCTTCCTACGTTGGAAAATGGGAAGCTGGCAGTTCACAGCCAAAGCGACCAACCTGTTCAACAAGAAACAGTATAGCTACACGCAGTATTCCGTCACCGAAAGCTATACTTCCTGGATCAATATCCGTCCGCGGGAATTTATGGCCTCGGTGCGGTACAAGTTCTGAATATTTTATAACTGCCAAAGCGGTTCCCTCTACCAGCATAACGCCATCCGCCTGCTGGAAATAAACGACATCCCGCCAATCGTTATCCGAGATGTTTACCGGACGATAGAAGGATTCATCTTCACCTACGTGCATAATAATTTAATTACAAGACCATTAAAGGGTAAATGCAAAGAGTAAAAGTGCCTTCACCGGTCACAGTTGCCTTCATCAAAAAATAAGCTGAGTACGGAAAGAGTGTTATAAACCGACAACTGCCATGCTTCTATCGCCAAGCTATAAAGCCATAGAGCTTTTGCCATTGTCAAAGCCTTTTTCGACCTTGGGCAAAAAGGTTTTCGACAATGGGCAAAAAGGCTTTCGACCCTGGTCGATAATAAAAAAGAATATAAGATGAGTTTTAATATCTATAATATATGCATATTATGCACTCCCATAATCGCTTTATTTTGCACTTAAATAAATCGCTTTGGATAAGAGACGGGAGGGGAACATAGTCAACCGAGATCGGGACAAAACAAGGGTGAAAGCAAATTTTTAAGTTGAAGGTAGTCCCGATGTTCACCTTCACCCACCCATACAATTTGATAATCAAAATATTTCAAAAGGCGGTGAAACCAAATAGGTGGTTTGAATCTAAGAAAATGAACAATTAAAGTTAGAAATACATGGATATTATCAATATTTTTCTCGATCTTCGTTCACAACTCATATTGTCAGCATGAACGGCATGAATAAAGATTGACTTCAGCACATGATTTTGGAACAAAGACAGTGCTAAAACAGTTGAATCTGTCCATAGTGCACGGTAAACGCAAAACGGGCAATGTGTCAAAACATAAAAAGGAGGTAACAATATGGCAAACCCCAGATTACCCAATATCACAGAGGCGGAACAGGAACTCCTTTATGAGAAGTTGAATGTTTACAACCAAGGGAAAGCCTCTTATAAGGAGGCGGGATGTTACCTTGTGGTTTTACCGAGGGAAGGACATCCGGACTACAGCCTGTGGTTCTACACGCCTCTACTTGACAGGCGGTGCATCTTGTTTATCGAAGATTTGAAACCGGACATTATCCAGTCGCTGCGCATCGTCACTTCCGAATTGTGGTATGCCAACCGACAGATCCTGGTCACGGACTACAATGAAAAGAGGATGTCGACACACGGAGATGACCTGATCGCTTTCGGCAAATACCGCGGACACTTCCTGTATGAAATCTTGCGGATAGATCCGGGCTACGTGAACTGGATCGCCTTTAAATATACCCCTATCATCCCCAAGCAAGAACGTTTCGTCAAAATGGCACAAGCTACAACTGCGTCTACCTGGACAAGATGCTAAAAAAGAAATACCAGCCACGTCCCACCAGCCGTTTCTTAGGAAAGAAAGGGGACAAGCTGTCCAATCTCACCCTGAAAATAACCAAAGTACGGGTAGAAGACGACCCATACAGGACCTGCGTCATCGGGACGACTCCGGTCTTCTTCGTACGCCAGCGCCTGACGGCCATCGATGCGAGCGGCAACCTGGTCAACCTGACCTTTGCATCCGGCAATCCCAGCCATGCATCCGGACAGTTGCCCTCCCTGGAACATGCCTACCGGCCGGGTGAAGTGCTACACATCTCTTCGGCACGTATCGCCGCGACGGTTGAAAGTTATGGCATACAGTACACGCGGTTGAATTATGTCAAGATTGGAAAATAATCCCTACCTTTGTCTTCTCGAAAAAGGACAGCAAGATGAAAATAGTCGCCGACAATACCGTTCCTTTTCTGAAAGGAATCGCAGAACCGATCGCAGAGGTAAAGTATCTCACTTCTAAAGAGTTTACACCAGAAAACGTACAAGATGCAGACATACTGATCGTACGGAGTATCGATAAATGTACCCGCGAACTGCTCGAAGGAAGCCGGGTGAAACTGATTACCAGCGCTACAATAGGTTTCGACCATATCGACACCCGGTATTGTGATAAGGCAGGTATCACCTGGAAGAACTCACCGGGATGCAATGCCGTCTCGGTCGCCCAATATGTGCTTTCCGGATTGGTCACGATCGCGCTTCGCAAGGGTGAACCCCTACAGGGGAAGACGATCGGGATCGTCGGTGTCGGTCATGTCGGAAAAGAGGTGGAGAAGTTATGCTCGGCCTACGGATGAACGTGCTCCGCAACGACCCGCCACGTGCGGAGAAGGAGGGGAAAGACGGTTTCGTCTCACTGGAAACGATCGCAGAGCAAGCCGACATCGTCACCTTCCACACGCCGCTGACAAAAGAAGGCCGTTTTGCCACCCGCCACCTGGCAGGAGAAGACTTCTTCCGCAAGCTCCAACGAAAACCTTGGTTCGTCAACGCATCCAGAGGAGCCGTCCATGATACGGATGCCCTATTGCATGCCCGGAAAGAGGGTAAGATCAGTGAACTGATCTTGGACTGTTGGGAAAACGAACCGGATATAAACCGGGAATTATTGGAACTGGCCACGATAGCCACCCCGCATATTGCCGGTTTCTCGGCAGACGGGAAAGCCAATGGTACGCGTATGTGTCTGAAAAACATCGAAAAATTCTTCCAAGTGAAGATCGAGAAGATCAGCGAAGTGATTCCGCCAGCTCCCGAAACTCCGGTTATCGACTTGAATCGGTTTGACAGAAATCGGATCGAACAAGCGATCCTCACCAGTTTTAACCCGCTTGCCATAGACCGGGCGCTACGGGAAAATCCCGACAGATTCGAGTGTTCCGGACAAACTATCATCACCCAAGAGAATACGGTGCATACACAATCGTCCATGCGACCCCGGAAGAAACCGGACAGCTCCAAAGATTGGGGTTCGGAATCCAACAATAACACAAACAAAATGAAACAATGGCAAAAGACAAACTTATATCACCCAGCTTCTGCTATATCTTAGCAGCCAACTTTTTGCTGTTCTTCGCATTTTATCTGATATTGCCGATCCTGCCGTTTTACTTGCAGGACCAGTTCGATGCGGATAAATCGATGATCGGTTTTATCCTTTCGTGCTATACTATTGCTGCCCTCTGTATTCGTCCGTTCTCCGGATACCTGCTGGACACATTCGCCAGACGGCCGTTGTACCTTTTAGCCTACTCCGTCTTCATGGTCATCTTCGCCGGATATATGATCGCCAGCCTGCTGAGCATCTTCATCGTGCTCCGTATCCTGCACGGCTTCGCCTTCGGCATGGTGACGGTGTCGGGCAATACGATCGTGATCGACATCCTGCCCTCCTCCCGCCGTGGCGAGGGGATCGGTTATTACGGGCTGGCAAACAATACGGCCATGAGTTTCGGACCGATGACAGGGCTGTTCATGCACACCAGCTTCTCCTACGAAACGATTTTCGCCTGCTCTCTCCTCTCCTGCCTCCTCGGCTTCATCATGGCCTATTTGGTAAAGACACCGCGGAAACAGCCGATAAAGAAAGAACCGATCTCGCTGGACCGTTTTCTTTTTGGTGAAAGGCACTTGCTGGCATCTCCCTTACTGCTGCTCTCCATACCCTACGGCATGACAACCACATATGTGGCCATGTATGCGATGAGATCGGGATTTCCGTCAATTCAGGATTATATTTCACCTTTATGGCGATCGGCCTGGCTGTCTCGCGTATGTTCTCCGGGCGGCAGGTCGACAAAGGGAGAATCACGCTGGTCATCTCGTTGGGGATGTATCTTGCCGCCGCCAGCTTCTTCGGGCTGGCAGCTCTGGAAAGGCTGATGCAGTGGAATTCGGCTTTCACTTCTTATCTGTATATCGGGATCGCCCTTTCACAAGGAGTCGCATTCGGTACGATGTTCCCAGCTTTCAACACTCTGTTCGTGAACCTTGCTCCCAACAGCCAGAGGGGGACAGCGACTTCCACCTATCTCACCAGTGGGATGTGGGGATCGGGATCGGGCTGATGATAGGCGGAAGCATCGCACAGGCTTTCGGGGGATTCAACTACGCTTACCTGTTCGGGGCGTGCCTGACAATTTTTTCGACACTGTTCTTTTTATTGAAAGCAGGTCCTCATTTCAACCGGAACAAATTGAGATAAGATGGTTGGCTTAGCTGTTGCGATACTCCAGCGGTGACATCCCCACGTAGCGACGGAAATACTTGTCGAAGAAAGCGACGTTGCTGTAGCCCAGTCCGATAGAGATTTCCTTTATCGGGAGATTCGTTGATTTCAGTTGGGCTTTGGCATCCATTATCACGACGTTGGCAATAATATCGAGGGCTGTCATCCCGGTCGTCTTTTGATCACGTAGCAGAAATGAGGCAAGGTGATCCGCAACTTTCCTGCATAGAAAGAGGCACTCCGCTCTTTCGTATAATATTGCCAGACAAGCTGCACGAACTCGCGAGCGATCTCCTTATCACGGCTCAGGACCGGTTCTTTCCAGGTATTGAACCTCCTGTACATATTGACCACCCCTTGGATCAGCAGGTCAAGGACCGGTTTCAAACTGTCGGTAAAGAGGATAGAGTCCGGAGCGTTGTCAGCCCGTACCAGCAAGGAGAAAAAATCTTTATAGATAGCGGCGGCATTACCGGACAAAGGGACTACCGGATTCTCGATGATCGTAACAATCAAGTTGGAGATCGTCCGGATAAAATTGATGCTTTCCAGAAAACGGGAAGAAAAAGCGACGAAACAGACTTCCGCATCTTCCGACACTTCATGAATCTGGATAAAGGTATTGGGCAGCAAAGTGATGAAATCGTTCGCCCGTGCCGTATGTTCATCCAGGTTTATCGTCACACGGATCGTCCCCCGCGTGCAAAAAGCAAACACGCCCGCTTTTATCTTGCAGGGAAAAAGCCCGTACATGTTCAGGATGTCACCCGTAATACCATCGCCTACGATAAAATCTTTCGGAATATCGAATTTAGGCAAGTCAACGTCAATCTTCATAAAAACATTGTTTTGTTGTTTCAAAAGTAGCAAAATATGCTTAGCTCACCTAACAATCTTAAAAATAGAATATTTATTCCCAAACATAGAGATTGTTTGTTTCAAACTTAAGCCTGTTCTTTGTATCATCCTATAATATGACTAAAAGCGAAATATATGGACAGAAAATCAATATGCAGTTTACTTTGCGCCATGATGCTGGCTATTCTCTTGATATCCTGTAATGACGAGGATGATTATGATAGCCTTTCCCCGGCGGAACTGAGCGGGACTTACTCTAACAAACTAAGTGCCCCGACAAACGGAGATTCCCTTATTTTGAGCTATAACGGGAATATATTTATCGGAAAAGATGTGGAATTTAAGACGGATGACGGGAAAACCGCACACATCATTCTTAAATATGTACTACCGCACGATACAGAAACGGCTATCCCCGGCATCTCTCTGACAGCAGGTTCCGGCAGCTATTCTTTCAGTGGAGGCGTGACAACCTCAACCGGTACGGCATTTCATTATCTGGGTAGTATACAGACCGGAAAATTGATACTGGAACTGTCGGACATCACGATTCCAGAGAACCGACTGACAATGAACGGTACCTGGTATGTCGCCCACGAAAATGCCTCTTATTACAATGTAGACAATGGCAGCATGCAGACGATGATCGGAATGCTGTATAACCTGGTGGGCGGCAAACTGGTCAGCAACCTGATCAGTTCCCTGCTCGACGGTCTGACCTTCCAGGCGGACGGAAACATCATCGCCCGCTATGCTCCCCTGCCCGACTCGGTCCGGATAGGAAGTCTGATAGGCAACTACATCAAACATCCGGCAAACGACTGGAACGCTTCACCTCCCAACCTGGCGACTTATTATGTGGACGACAATACATCCTTATATGTAATCCCGCAGATCGACATGATCATCCGCCAAGTGATGATAAACAGACAGACGAAAGCCAACTCTGGGGATAGCTCTATGGAAAATGCGCTGCTGGCAGCCTACCAGAAGATCAATACTTGGTCTACAACCGGTATCAAAATGACAATTCGCGAAAGCGAAGACCCGGCAAAAGGTGAATCTCATCCTGCTCCTCGACAAATCGGAAATACAGGAATTGTTCGCCTTGCTGGAGATCGTGAAAGTCTTTATTCCGGAAGAGACGCTTAACGCACCTGTCATGGATCTGATCGGCAACCTGATCCCGCCCCAGTTCGTAAGTATCGCAGCCATACTCCTGAAAGGAAAGACGTTCGGTGCGATCTTGGACCAGTTGAGCCAAGAGCTGAGCACAATCCCCATTGAGATCGGTATCTATTTGTACAAAGACAAAAACATCAATTAAAAGCATTTTATATGAGAAAGCTATATATCTTGATTTTCGCCCTGTCACTTTTCACCGGGACCGCATTCGGACAAATGGTGAAGGGCACGTTTATGATGCGGAAACCCACGAACCGCTACCGGGCGTCAACATCACCTACAAGAAAATAAACGGGGATACGGAACGGAACCATATCGGATGCGACGGAGCCTATGAAATCGCGTTGCCGGACGGTGGGATCGACCTCCTGTTCAGTTACATCGGGTACGAGAACGAACAACTCCCGCTGATACTCCGCAAGGGGGATACCAAAACAAAAGATGTCTATATGAACATCAAAACGAACCTGTTGGGAGACGTAGTGGTCAGTGCCGGACGCTTCGAACAGAAACTAAGCGATGTCACCGTTTCGATGGACCTGCTGAAAGCAGGCGATATCGCCAAGCAGGCCCCTACCGACCTGAGTTCGACACTGAACACAATGCCGGGTGTGGATATCAACGACAAGCAACCCTCCATACGGGGTGGGAACGGATGGACATACGGGGTCGGTTCACGCAGCCTTGTGTTGGTAGACGGTATGAGCGCTCTAGTTCGGGCAACGGAGTGATCAAACTGGAACATCGTCCCGCTCGAAAATATCGAACAGGTAGAGGTGATGAAGGGTGCTTCCTCTGTGCTCTACGGCTCATCGGCTTGAACGGGGTGATCAACATCCGCACGAAACGGCCGGGACTCACGCCGACCACAAGTGCCCGCGCCTATGTCGGAGTATACGACCATCCGGTTCATGACGAATATGAAGGGGCAGACGTCTCGCACGCACGACGGATCGGAAACTTCGATGTATCGGGCGGACTCAACCTGTTTTCCGATGACGGATACCGCGATCAAGGATACAACCGGCGTCTGCGACTCGGAGGCAATATGACATACCACCATCCGATGAAAGAGGGCAAACTGCTGAACTACGGGTTCAATTTCAATTATCTGGCCGACAAATATGCCGACTTCTTCATCTGGCGTTCTCCGGTAGAAGTCTACCAGCCGTCATCCATCGCCAACATGGGTCGCAAGGGGAACACCTTCTATATCGACCCGTTCTTCAATTTTACCAATCCGACCAACAATACCTCGCATAAGATCAAGACCCGTTTCTATTACCGGGGAGACAACATCATCGACGGAAGCTCCAGCCATAAGTCGCTCGACGACATCTTAGGCAATATGGGAAGCGATGCAGTCACAGTCAACGCCTATATCGACAACATCAAGAACGGAGACTATAGCCCGTTCTTCCCACTGATCCAGCCGATACTGCAAGGCGACCTGAACGGGATCGTGGACGGGGCCGTAAACATCCTGAACGGGGTATTCCCGACTGCCACGACAGCCGATTACTGCGACCTGATCTCCTGGGTGATGAACAACAACAAGGAGAATGTTCCAAAGGGACGGACAAAAACTACACCTACTATGTAGACTACCAGTTCAATAAGAAATGGGACAGCGGAAGTCAGATCACCGCCGGGGCAACCTACGAACACATGAAAAGCGTTTCGAAAACCACCGGGACGCACGACAGCGACAATGCCGCCCTGTTCGTCCAGTACGACCAGCGTTTCTTCGACCGCCTGAGCGTATCGGCCGGCATGCGTGCCGAATACTACCGGGTGGACGGTTACCTGCGGGAAGCAGATACCAAACTGTTCGGAACCAAGATTCCGGTCAAACCGATCTTCCGCGCCGGACTGAACTACCAACTTGCCGACTACAGCTTTATCCGCGCCAGCTTCGGGCAAGGCTACCGCTATCCCTCTCTGACCGAGAAATATGCCCGTAAGGACATCGGCGGTGTCGGCGTGTACCCGAACAAAGAGGTGAATGCCGAAAAAGGTGTAAATGCCGAACTGGGCTTCAAACAGGGATATAAGTTCGGAAACCTGACGGGATTCTTCGACTTGGCGGGATTTTATACCCAATATACCGACATGATCGAATTCCGCTTCGGAATCTTCAACAATACGACTTTTCAGTATATCAACGGTGTGCGCGACCTCTTGAGCATGATCACCCAAGCCAGATGCCGGGATTCGGCGCCCAGTTCTATAACGTGTCGAAAGCACGTATCTACGGGGCGGAAGTCAGTACGAACGGTGTCTACACGTTCAATCCCAATACCACGCTAAGCTACAACTTAGGATATGTATTCATCGAACCTGAAGACGCCGATTATAAGAAAAAGAACGAAGAAGAGGCGACCTACGATGATCCGATGCAGATGAAAGAGAAGTCCAATACATCCAAATACCTGAAGTACCGCCAAAAACACACAGTGAAAGCCATCCTTGACTTCCAATGGAAACGACTGACACTAGGAACCAATATCGTGTGGAAAAGTAAGACGTTGGCCGTAGACTACCTGATGGTGGACGAGCGAACAAAAGAACAGCCGGAGATCATGGACTACGTGCGCGACATCCTCTTCGGCAATGTGAACGGGCAAACACTTCATTCCTATTGGGCGAAAAACAACACGCCCTACTGTGTGGTCGACCTGCGTGCAGGCGTGAAGATCATGAAAGGACTGTCTTTCCAGTTCATGGTGAATAACTTGTTCAACAAAGAATACAGCACACGTCCGATGCTCGTTTCCGCACCCCGTACCTATGTCATGCAACTGAGCGCGAACTTCTGATACAATCCCTCAAATACGGGCTGCAAGCAAATCTTCTATAACCTTGGGATAATGAGCGTATTCGAGTGCGTGCACCTTCGCAGCAACCTCTTCCGGCGTATCGGACGGCAGAACGGGGCATTTTGCCTGAAAGATAACCGTCCCTTCGTCGTAATGTTCGTCTATGTAATGGATCGTAATACCGGTCTCCCGTTCGCCGGCGGCAACGACCGCCTTGTGCACGTGTATCCCGTACATGCCTTTGCCTCCGTATTTAGGCAGAAGTGCAGGATGAATATTGATAATCTTACCCGGATAGGCATTCAACAAGGGATCGGAGATCTTATTTATGAAGCCGGCAAGAACAATCAGATCCGTATCATATTCCGCAAGCTTTGCCAAGACAGGCGCCCCATCTGCAAATTCCTCCCTCGAAAAGACAAAAGAAGGAACACCCAACTTATTCACCCGGGCATGCACACCAACGTTCCGGTTGTTAGACAAAACAACTGCCACCTTAATAGTTTCACTTTTAGAGAAATATCGGACGATATTCTCCGCGTTCGTACCCGATCCGGAAGCAAAAATTGCTACGTTTTTCATGTTTTCTCCTTTTTTTGTGCACAAGAAAAGAAAAAATGTGCAGTTTTCCGCATTTTTAGCTCATTAAATTTGTTTTGTAACATAAAAAATTCTTTTCTTTGCACTGCAAATTTAAAAAGTATATTCGTATTTATTAATCTAAATTGAAAAAGTTATGTCTGAAGTTGCTGAAAGAGTAAAAGCTATCATCGTTGATAAATTAAGTGTTGAAGAAACAGAAGTTACAAACGAAGCAAGCTTTACTAACGATTTAGGAGCAGACTCTCTTGACACTGTAGAACTGATTATGGAATTCGAAAAGGAATTCGGTATTTCTATTCCTGATGATCAAGCAGAAAAGATTACAACTGTAGCGACGCCATTGCTTACATCGAAGCTAACGCGAAGTAATCAATCCTTTTAATTAAAGGTATGGAATTAAAAAGAGTTGTGGTAACAGGTCTTGGAGCTATTACTCCTCTTGGTAATACTCTCCCGGAAACATGGGAAGGTATTATCAATGGGAAGAGTGGAGCCGGGCCTATTACTCAGTTTGATGCATCCAAATTCAAGACACAATTTGCATGCGAAGTAAAAGGCTTCGATCCGTTGACAGTAATGGATCGTAAGGAAGCCCGCAAATGTGACCGTTATAGTTTATTCGCAATAAATGCCGCAAAACAAGCGATTGACGACGCTGCTATGGACTTGGACAAGGAAGACAAGAACCGTATCGGCGTTATCTTTGCCTCTGGTATCGGTGGTATCAAGACATTCGACGAAGAAGTATTAGGATATGCAAAGATCAAAGACACGATCGGTCCTAAGTTCAATCCGTTCTTCATACCGAAGATGATTTCCGATATTGCAGCCGGACATATCTCCATGCTTTACGGATTTCATGGTCCCAACTTTGCGACAGTATCAGCTTGTGCATCTTCAACCAACGCGATCAGTGACGCGTTTAACTATATCCGTTTAGGAAAAGCTAACGTGATTATAACCGGTGGTGCCGAAGCTGCCGTTTCGGAATCTGGTGTCGGTGGGTTCAACTCGATGAACGCGCTGTCTACCCGCAACGATTCGCCCGAAACCGCTTCCCGTCCGTTCAGCGCAAGCCGTGACGGGTTTGTTATGGGAGAAGGTGCTGCCTGTCTGGTCCTGGAAGAGATGGAACACGCGTTGGCTCGCGGTGCTAAAATATATTGCGAGATTGCCGGAACCGGCATGTCTGCCGATGCTTACCACCTGACAGCTTCTCATCCGGACGGATTAGGAGCCAAGTTGGTTATGCGTAACGCACTGGAAGACGCAGAAATGACTCCGGAAGACATCGATTACATCAATGTTCACGGAACCTCTACGCCGGTAGGAGATATCTCAGAAGTAAAAGCGATCAAGGAAGTTTTCGGAGATCACGCTTACAACCTGAATATCAGTTCGACGAAATCAATGACCGGACACCTCTTGGGAGCGGCCGGAGCAATCGAGGCAATGCTCTGCATTAAGGCGATAAACGACGGAATCATTCCTCCGACAATCAACCATGCGGATGGTGATGATGATCCTGAAATAGATTATAAACTGAATTTCACATTCAATAAAGCTCAAAAAAGAGAAGTGCGGGCAGCACTCTCCAATACTTTCGGGTTTGGAGGTCACAACGCTTGTGCTATTGTTAAAAAATTTGTGAAGTAACGTGTTTACAAAGCTATACAAAAGAATAAGGCTCCTCAAGAACATGAACAAGGAGCCTTATTCTTCTTTATACAAGATACTCGGTTTTTATCCCGATAACATCCACCTTTATGAACAAGCCTTCCTCCATAAATCTTCTTCCGTAGAAAGCGGTGACGGCAGATGGCTGAACAATGAACGGTTGGAGTTTTTGGGTGATGCCGTATTGGATGCGGTCGTAGCCGATATCGTTTACAAACACTTTCAGAACAAGCGGGAAGGATTCCTGACCAACACCCGTTCCAAATCGTACAGCGCGAGACGATGAACCGTGTTGCTGTCGAACTGGGACTCGACAAGATGGTCGTGTAACTCCGCCAAACTTAGTTCCCACAACAACCACATGTATGGAAATGCCCTTGAAGCACTGATCGGTGCAATCTATCTGGACCAAGGCTACGAAGTCTGCTATAATTTCATCCAGAACGTACTCATCAAAAAACATGTCAATCTGGAAACCATCGCCCGTAAGGAAGTCAATTTCAAATCGAGTCTGATCGAATGGAGCCAAAAGAACAAGCTTGAAATATCGTTCGACCTAATCGAATCGTTTACCGACAACGATGGAAATCCGGTGTTCCAGACAGGTGTGACGCTTTCTGACACACAGATAGGCGTAGCATCGGCTATTCGAAAAAGGAATCCCAGCAGAGCGCAGCAAGATGGCGATCAAGAAATTACGGACTGACAAAACATTCCAACAATTCATCTCGGAACTCAAGAAGAAAAAAACCGGTGAGAACACAGCCGAAAACGAATTCGAAAATCTACCTGAAGAAGCCGTAGAAAATAGCGGACAGGAGATAGCAGATACAGAGAAAAGAAAAGCGGAAACAAGCATAGAGCTGTTCCCGCTGAAAATTAATTTCCGAACGATATTCCCATCCGTTTCCCCTGAATGATCAGATCATGTTCGGAAGTTACCAGTTTTAACTTACCGGCCACTTCAGACAGAGGAATTGATTCGACTTCACTGCCTTTCATGCAAACCATACGTCCGAATTGCCTGTTTGCGATCAGTTCCGTAGCATGTCCGCCCAAACGGGTAGCCAAGTTACGGTCGAAGGGAGAAGGATTGCCTCCACGCTGAATATACCCAAGACGGTATCGCGGCTTTCGATACCTGTCGCCTCCTCTATGACACGCGTCACATAGACGGAAGGACGCTCTTTGTCAGGTGTTTCGATCCCTTCGGCCACAACCACGATGGAATAAGGCTTACCACGGCGGGCACGATCCAAGATCACTTCGTTTATCTGGTCCATGTCAAAGCCCAGTTCAGGTAGCAGGATCACATCAGCACCTCCGGCCATCCCGGCATATAGCGCAATCCAGCCGGCGTGGTGTCCCATCACCTCCACCACCATTACCCGTTTGTGCGAACTGGCGGTCGAATGCAGCGATCAATCGCTTCAGTCGCGATATTGACAGCCGTATCGAAACCGAACGTTATATCTGTCCCCCAGATGTCGTTATCGATAGTCTTCGGCACACCGATCACGTTCAAACCCATCGCCGAGAGCATACCTGCGGTTTTCTGTGTCCCGTTGCCGCCGATACAGACGAGGCAATCCAAGCCAAGTTCTTCATAATTCTGCCTAATGAGCTGCGGTTTCTCGCTTTCGCCTGAAGCCAGGAGTTTACGGAAAGGTTTCTCGCGGGAAGTCCCCAGGATCGTACCGCCCAAATTCAGGATACCTGAAAGGCTGCGTTCGTCAAAAGTCTGGACATCTTTATTCAGCAGGCCGACAAAGCCGCTGTGTATGCCGATGACTTCCATGCCATAGTGCATAATGGCCGTTTTACCGACACCACGTATCGTGGCGTTTATTCCGGGACAGTCGCCACCAGAGGAAAGAATACCTATTTTCATCGTTTTTTGGGATTAAGTACTTGTTGTACAAAGATAGGGAATTTATCGTATCTTTGCATGCAATTCAAACAACAGGAGCATGGATATTCTGACAAATACAATATCACTACTCTTCCGCCCCAGGCAAAAAGAGATCGCAAGGTTTGCCCAGGATGCAGATGCCATCCAGCACAAACAGCTGAAGTCCCTTTTATCTACCGCCCGAAATACCGAATGGGGTTTAAAACACGACTACAAAAGTATTCAGGGATATGCAGACTTTTGTGAGCGGATTCCTTTACAGACCTATGATGACATAAAACCATACGTCACCCGTATGATAAACGGAGAAAGAAATATCCTTTGGCCTTCGGTCGTGCGATGGTACGCAAAAAGCAGCGGCACCACAAACGACAAAAGCAAGTTCCTTCCCGTCACACCCGAAATTCTGAAAGGGTGTCATTACAAAGGCGGTTTCGACACCGTTTCCATCTATCTACAGAATAATCCCGACAGCCATTTTTTCGCCAGCAAAGGGTTGATACTGGGCGGAAGCCACAGTCCTTCCCCTTTGAACCGGAATGCACATTGCGGGGACCTTTCTGCCGTCCTGTTGCAGAACCTGAATCCTCTTGTCAACCTGATTCGCGTCCCCGACAAAAAGATCATCCTTATGGATGAATGGGAAAGCAAGATCAAGGCGATTGTCGAAAGCACTTGGAAAACCGACGTGAACAGCCTATCCGGTGTTCCCTCATGGATGCTGGTACTAATCAAGGCCGTATTACAAAAGACAGGAAGCGAATACCTGACGGATGTCTGGCCCAACATGGAGGTATTCTTCCACGGCGGGATCAGTTTCGAGCCGTACCGGGACCAATACAAAGCGTTGATTCCTTCGGACCGGATGCATTACATGGAGACCTACAATGCATCGGAAGGTTTTTTCGGCCTCCAAAACAATCCGGAGGAACACAGCCTTTTGCTGATGATCGACTATAGTGTCTTTTATGAATTTATCCCGATTAACGAAGTGGGGGAAGAACATCCGACCGTCCTTCCGTTAGAAGCTGTAGAGGTAGGGAAAAACTACGCGATGGTGATCACGACCTCCGGCGGATTATGGCGTTACCAGATCGGCGACACAGTCCGTTTCACCTCCCTTTATCCGCACAAGTTCGTAATATCGGGACGCACCAAGAACTTTATCAATGCCTCGGAGAAGAACTGATGGTAGACAATGCCGACAAAGCAATCAGCAGGGTTTGCCGCCAGACAGGAGCCAAAGTGAAAGAGTATACCGCCGCTCCCCTTTTCATGCTGGACAAGGCAAAGGGCCGCCATCAATGGATGATCGAATTCGAGAAAATGCCGCCTTCACTCGATGACTTCGCCTCCTTGCTGGACAAGACCTTGCAACAGCTTAATTCCGACTACGAGGCAAAACGTTATAAAGAAATTTCCCTCCAACCGCTGGAAATCCGAGTTGCCCGTGAAGGGACCTTCTACGAATGGCTCCGCAGGAAAGGAAAATTAGGCGGTCAACACAAAATACCTCGCCTCAGCAACGACCGGACATTTATCGAGGAGTTGGGGAAAATTTGTGATTCATGATTTATATGTCGATAATAATTCATAAATCATAAATCTTCAAAATTTCCATGACAGATAAAGGCCGCCCCCATCAGGACTAAACGTTGGAGCAACGACCAAGCGATCATTTCCTTTCATATTGATTTTACGAGCGATCGCATTACGGATAGGGAAATAGGTCAAATAGGCAAGCTCGACAGAGAGAATACCGAAACCGGCTCCTGCAATCACATCAGCCACCCAATGACGGTTGTTGTACAGGCGCGAACAAGCGACGAAGGTCGCCAACGCATAGCAGAGTAGGCTAATACCGGGCAGCTGTCCTTAAACTCCTTCCAAGCAACATGTGCCCCTAAGAAAGCATTGGCGGTATGCCGGAAGGAAACGAGTGAGGACCACCGTCAGGACGTATTTCGCCTACAGTATATTTGACCGTACGTGTCATGGCAGCGTTGAAGCTTCGGCAATGGCAACCAGGCAAGCTGATCCACCCAATTATGCTTCTCCTTCCCCATCAGGTCGCAGACAAAAACCCAACCCAACATGCCCCATTCCATGTAATCGTCGATCCGTATCTTCTTGACGGAATCCTTGCGGGAAAAGAGATGGAAATCGTTCATCCCGTCTATGGCAGTGCCAATCGCTCCGACTGTTATCAGGGAAGCGGGAAGGATCAGGCTTTTCGGTTTGAATTTATATTCGATGACAGACATCCGGGATGTGCTATCCCGTACCCCTGCATCGGACACGGAAAGGTTTAGGGGCAATTCATGTAAGGGCGGTTCACCAACCGCCCCTATCGCTGTAAATATTGTAAACTGGAATAATGCCAGCAGAATACAAATAAAAGATTTCACTAAGTACCTTATTGATTTTCGCCCCCAAAGGAACAAAAATCTTCTTACATTACAACTATCGATTTGCTATTTCTTAACGGCAAAATAGTTCCCGTATGTGGGAACTATTTACAAGGTTATTGAAATTTTTTAGTAGCTTATTGATCGTATTGCCTGCAAAAGTGCTTCCATATCATCAGGGAAGATATCGCCGATGTTTCCGATACGGAATGTATCAGCGTCGGAGATTTTACCGGGATAGATGACGAAACCTTTTGCCTTCAACTGATCGTAGAAAGAATGGAAATCGAAATCGGCAGTAGGATACAGGAAAGAGGTGATGATCGGGCCTTGCGAAGCATCCGGCAGCAGAGTTTTGAAACCTAACGCACGCATACCGTCGACCAGCGTACGGTGATTTTGCTTATAGCGTTCCGAACGGGCAACGATACCGCCTTCTTCATTCAGTTCTTTCATGGCCTGATAAAAAGCATGCACCACATGTGTAGGCGATGTGAAACGCCATTTGCCACCGCCTTTTTCCATCGTTTTCCACTGCGCATAGATGTCGAGCGAGAGAGAACGGGCATTTCCTTTCGTTGCGATCAGCTTATCTTTCTTCGCAATGATAAAACCGAAACCGGGAACACCTTGGATACATTTGTTGGCACTGCTGACTAAAAAGTCGATATCCAGCTTCTTCATATCAATTGGCACACCGCCAAAGCTACTCATAGCATCAACGATAAAGGTGATGTTACGACCTTTCAAGACTTCGGCACTTCTTCGATCGGGTTCAGCAGACCGGTTGTCGTTTCACTATGTACCATCGACAGGTGCGTAATATCCGGATTGGCTTCGAGGGCTTTACGAGCCACTTCACCAGTCACCAATTCCGTCTCGTGCAAAGAGACCAGTACATGGTCAATATGATAGTATTCCGCAATCTGTGCCATACGTTTGCCGTAAGCACCGTTCGCCAGGATCAGAAGTTTGTCGGTCGGCTTCACGGCTGCACCGATGGTGGCCTCCACACAGTATGTTCCGCTGCCTTGCAACAAGACATCCGTATATTCGTCTTCATCCAGTCCGGCAATAGCAACAAGCCCTTACGGATGGGGGTTACAATTCCTTCGTTATAATCTTTATCCCAAGTACACCAGTCCTGAAGCATCGCTTCGCGAACTGTTTCAGATGTGCTCAGGGGACCTGGGGTAAGCAACAGGTAATTTCTTTTTGTATTCATGATATCCTTATTATAAATCAATATTTACCATTAATCTTCTCAATGCAGGAGGGGAGCTCCATAATGTTGTCCAAGACAAAATGGGCACCGGCATTCAGCATCCGTTCACGCACTTCGCGCTTGAGTTCGATCAGTTCGTCGGACGAACGGTGGTTGTATTCCTCTTCTGTCAATCCCATCTCGTTGCTACCGGTCACGATACCGACGCTCCATACTTTGGCATTCACTCCTTCCTTGATGTCGGCGATCGTGTCTCCTACCTTCACCACATTATCAACGGAAGGAATAGCCAGGTCGATCATATTCTTATAGATCATATACGGGGCAGGACGCCCGGCGGGAACATCATCCGGAGTAACCAGGTTATCCACCACATAGCCTTTAGCTGCCGCATCGGGACGAACCACTTCCATCATCGCCTGTGTATAGCCTGTTGTAGAACCGATTCTAATTCCTTCTTCGCGCAACAGCTTCATCGTATCCAGCACACCGGGGATCGGATCCGTAAGTTGCGGAGAGACGAGAACAAATGCTTTTCGAAGCTCCGATACATTTCGTTTACATCGTCCATGTTCCAGTCGCGGTTATAGCGAACCTGAAATTTGGCTTTTACTTCCGGCATATTCAGGATCGCCTTGATATGATCTATCTTCAACAATCCCATCGGCTCACGCGCCTGCCGGTAGGTTATATCAATTCCTTTTTCTTCAGAGACTTTCAGGAAAGCATTCAAAGGGGCAAAACACCCGAAATCAACAGCCGTTCCGGCCCAGTCCATAATCACACATGAAATCTTTTTCATAACTGATTTATTTCTTTTATTATACTGATTCGTTTATCAAGCCATCGTGATCGCATTCCGCGAAGCCGTATCCAATTCGAGCACTTCGTTGCTCTTGACAACCAACCCGTTTTCCTTACGGAAACGCTGATGCAAATATACAAAAGAACAAATGAAGGTGATACAGCAGGAGATACCGACATACCCGGCAAACTGGTTATAAAATACCGCCCAATCGATATGCGGGTTGCAAAATTCCTTCAGCACAAGCACAAGCACCGTCCCGGTATATCCCAAAAAATCCGTCGTTACGATAAAGAACCCTACATTCCCGTGAATCTTAAAGCAAGCAATGAAGCGGTCGAAGAAAATCGTCTGGAAAGTAAGATACGCGATGTATAAGCAAAGACTTTGGACGAACAGCCAGACAACAGGAGAAAGCTGGAACCGTTCCTGCCCGAAAGAGACAACAGACATCACAATCATCCCCATAATAATCAACCCGAAAAGAATAGAAAGAGCTTTCAGATTATCCTTCACAAAAACCATCAATCCGAAAACCACAAGGATAATAAGTGTCACCACACTGTCGATCTTCGCAAAAAGCCAAGGCGAATATTCGGAAACATCGATGATATTCACTAAAAAGTCTTCTTTTATATCGCGTAACACCACGATGGCTATATTGGCAACGAACAACATCATGAGGAAAGGCATAAAATTCTTGAACAACTCCCAACGCTGTTCCCATTCAATGTCGCACGCTCCGATTTCATCGCAATATCTTCTTCGGTCGGTTGAGGTAGACGGTTCAGGGCATATCCGAGCAATGCTAACTGAGGCAGTGCGACAGCACCAATCAATGCAGGCATCCAAAACTCATTCACATGCAGGTTATTCATAACATACAACCCAGCCGACTTGGCCGTCCCGGAACTGATCACCATACTGACACCTAACAAGCTGGCAAGGATATCCGTCATCCGACGTCCTTCGATAAAACTGAAGATCACCCCCCACATGCAACCCAACGACAGGCGTTCAGGAACATAGCTGCAATATTGTAAGGAGCGGAAAGCAGACCGAAAGAAAAACCAACGAAAGCTCTGCCATCACAACAGACATCAGGATAAACCTCAAACGCTCTTCCCGTCTCAGTTCGGAGATCAACTTGATCCCCATAAACTTAGAAATCACATATCCTACTATCTGGGAGATCGTAACAACCACCTTATAATCCATATCGAAGAACTCGACATCCTCGAAAGCCGCCGCCGTATAAGGCTTGCGCAGTGCATATACCAATGAATAAGATAAAAGAGCCGCACCGCCGGCCCAGAGGATAAAAAGAAAATCGGATAACCGTTTCCGAGATGGATTTTTAGTTTGTTGTTCGTTGTTCATAACATGCTGTCATTTTGTTTACGGCTGCAAAAAGTAGACGTGGCATGTTACAGGAATATTACTGAAAACATGAATGTTCATTATTTATATATATTATAAATCAACCGATTATAAAGCAATATTTATGTAACATTCATGTAACGGAAATGCAACACGCTTGTATTTATTTTGCAATATAAAACAGTAAATAAGAACAACATGGATGACTTCCGTGAACTCTACCGCCGGATAGAATATCTGCGCAATAACGGGATCAAGATGAAGGAGACTTGCCGACTGTGCCGGAATGGCTCCCAGCATCCTGTCTTCTCTGTACACAACAGTGCTCCCGACTTATTTCGAGGAACTGAAAAACTGCTCGCACGAGGAAGCATTGGACCATGCGATCGTATTGGTCAACAACATATCCAAACGACGCCTGCTGTCCGTCCTGCCGGAATTGTTAAAACGCTTGGAAGGGATGGAACCGAACATACAACCCGACCGGAAAGCGAATCCTTTCCTCGAACATTTGCAAGAAGAAATACAGCTTTCCACCACACGGGTGGACAACATATGCGGACTTTACACGAGTTACAGCCTTTCTTCTTCCTCGGACTGCCTGAAGATGGAACCTTTTATCATCAGTCTATCCGAAAACAAGGAGTACATCCGCATCGGACGGTTAAATGCTTACGGGGAGGCGCAATGGGGCATGGGAGTCACAGGTGATCCACAGAACTTTTATTGCATGTTCAGCGAAAACCCCTCGCCTCAATTCACGCTGGTAACAATCTATCTGCAAATCCCATTTTTCCGGAATCCCCGCAACTGCGCGGTTTATATATCGGACTTGACTACAACCGGAACCCGGTTGCACGCCGCATCCTACTTATCAAGAAGTCTGACTGCACGGATACGGAAGAATTTTTATCCATGGAAAGCGGCTTGATCCAAAAGGAGGATTTCACCTCCGAACAACAGGCTTATTACGATTATACCTGTCAGACCGGCGACTACATCAAGATGTGCACGGTTCCTTCGCTTCAGATGGATGAGAGTGATCTTGTCAAAGAAAAGACAATGCTATCGTTATAATTACTTTTGGCTTGTCCCAAAAGTAACCAAAAAGTCAAGGCCGAACCTGCTTCGCTACTCCGGGCAGGCGACAGCGTAGTCTTTGCCCGGAGTAGCCCAGACGGTTAAGCCTTGAACTTTTGGTTACTTTTCTTTCAAGAGAAAAGTAACACACCGATTATTCTTTTGGAACTTACGGCTCACCTTCAGTAAATTTGCTGTAAAAGATACTACATTCTGCGCTTCCTGTACCATATTTAGGTAGACCATGCTGACCTTCGTACTACCGCTCTGTCCTTGGATACGTTTCAGTTCCTCCTTCTTCAGAAGCGTCAGTTTAGCCGTCAGATCGACCGATTCGGCAATCAGGTCATCCATACGATGGTAATCATTGCTTTCGATCATAACCGAACTGCGGTTCAGGAAAGAAACGATCTCATCGGTCATCTTTCCGAAATCCTCCTTCTGTACTTCACAAAGCGGGCTAAAATGATTGTCGACATGCTCTTTGCCTGGCTCCGTCAGACGACGGATACTGAACACGATCTCGCTGGCAAAATCATTCCCCTGATAATAGTACAAACCTTTATCGATCGCAATATCATGCTCCAACTGGGTAACGCCCAACGTGCCGACACGTTTGACCTGTTTCAAGTAACTCTTCTTTTCCTCAATCGCGCTCATAACCTTGCGAAGTTCGCGCAGGTTTTCATCCATAAAGCCATGAACAGAGCGGTTGAAAGTGTCGGAAGCGAAGTTCAGCACGTCACAAAGCTCGTCGCGACTATGTTCACGGAACAGCGAAAGAGCTTCACGTTTGTCCTTTGTCTCACGTAGTTTGGAAATCGTGGAATCAACTTCTTCCTGCATGGCTTCCTTCTTCATCTTCTTTTTATACAGAATCTGGTTACGGATCAGCATATAGATCACCAGCCCACCATCGCCGCCATTGCCGCAATACCACCGACATGGATCAACAGAGCAACCAGAAAACAGATCGTAAAGGCTGCACCTGCCGTAATAAACCAACCACCGATCACGGAGAGCACACCGGTGATACGGTAAACTGCGCTTTCACGCCCCCAGGCACGGTCGGCCAGAGAACTACCCATCGCCACCATAAAAGCGACATAAGTCGTAGACAACGGCAACTTCAACGAAGTACCCAACGCAATCAACAGACCGGAAAGCACGACATTCACCGAAGCACGCACCAAGTCGAAACTGGCCTTATCTTCAAGTATTATCTCGTTATTATTGAAACGGCTGTCAATCCAGTCCTTCACTCGCAAAGGCACCACGCTCAATATCGTATTGGAGGCATTGTTGCACGTACGCACCAGAACACGTGCAACGGGCGATGTTCCGAAATTTTCATTTCCATCCGACTGCCGGGCCAGGTCTACAGACGTTTTGATCACCGCCTGCGCCTTTTTCGAAGTAGCCAAGGCAATCACCATGACCAAGCCGGAACCAACAAGGAAGTACCACGGGGTTTTGGCCGGTTCAAGCAACGACTCCATCAGGAAAGTGTCGGTTGTAGTCGTGCCTCCCTGCGCCATCAAATCCATATAAGAAGAATAGCCAGCCAACGGAACACCGATAAAGTTCACTAAGTCATTACCGGCAAACGCCAAAGCCAAGGCAAACGTTCCCAGCAAGATCACCACTTTAAAAACGTTCACCTTCAACCAGTGAAGAACCTGCATCAATAAAGTGAAAAAGATAAGTGCTCCCCACACGATCGTGTCTGTATTGCTATAAATCATCGTTTTAAGATCACCTTCATAAAGGAACTTCTTCAAACCTTTATCAACATGAAATAACAAGATGGAAGTGGCAGCCAAACCACCGAACAAGCCGATAAAATAGTTCATGATGTTTCTTGTAGTTGAAAGTAAAAATCAAGCGAGAAAATGTATTGAACAATGGCCCGAAAAAGAAAGCGATCGCCACTGAAGAAAAATGGCAAGTATCACCGTAAAGCCTTATCCGTGTTCAGCAGGTCACCCAACTGAAGTGCACCATTAGAATTGGCAATCTTGATTAATGAAATTGCAACCGTACCGCCCAACAATTCGAATACCAGCGAAACGGTAGTCGAAGTAGGCATCCCCAGAGAGTTAAAAATATCCAGCAACACCACATCGGTGAGCATGACAGCCAGCAAAATACACATAATTTCTGAAAAATAGAAATGTTGCGGCTGGTAAATTCCGTGCCTGGCAATATCCATCATCCGTTGGATAGCGAAGCACCGACAAAGATGCCGATCGCGGCAATCACCATTATTACTTTAAAAGATGCAGCTTTCGACCCTATTGCCGAATTCATGAAATTGACCGCATCGTTACTAACTCCGACTGACAGGTCAAACACCGCCAGCACAAAGAGGAAAATGATCAGAAAGAGATAGAATGTCTCCATAATTGCTTGTTATGTATTTGGTTGCAAAGGTCTGAAACAAATATTACGCAAAAATGACATAGATATTACAAACATGTTACAAGTCAAACCATACATCCACAGAAACAGTTGAATAAAAAAATAATGTTACCGGACTAGGGGATTTTCGCTATATTCGCG
>ENA-OQCS01000285-OQCS01000285.1-human-gut-metagenome-genome-assembly--contig:-NODE-285-length-27791-cov-14.153521_pt1 | contig 27791 bp, 36 predicted proteins | sample MGYA00242757_ERZ504575 | MGnify/ENA primary metagenome ERZ504575 (study PRJEB26092, sample SAMD00036297) | human gut metagenome | host: Homo sapiens | study: EMG produced TPA metagenomics assembly of... | reverse complement strand
CCTTGAAGACGACGAGGTAGATAGGGCAGAGGTGGAAGTGTGGTAACACATGGAGCTGACTGTTACTAATCGGGTGAGGGCTTGACCAAGAAACGCAGGTTAAGAATTGATTCAAGAGTTTGATTAACAATCAACAAGCATGTATGTAGTTTTGAGAGTACAATGTAAAAGAATTTGTGGCCAACAGCCACTTTTTCTTGTATATAGGGGATTGGTCAAATGGTATGATAGGGGTCTCCAAAACCTTTGGTGGGAGTTCGATTCTCTCATCCCCTGCTCCTTAGGAGCTGAAAGCCTTTAAAATCAAGGTATTCAGGCTCTTTTGTTTTGTCCAAAAAGGGCAGGGTACCAACTTTGGGGCCCTGCCAAAATCCAGACAAAAAGGAGGTTGCACGTCAAAGATTTCTTCCCCCGGTATGATTGTAAATTAGAACATTTTGAGCAAAAATTCATCCGTTAAAGTCTTATGAAGATTAATTATAGAGTTGTCAAAATATAAATTTTTCTATTGATTTATTAGTAAAGGATTTTTTTGATAAATATAATCCAATAATTTATGCTATAATAAATGATATATATTATTCGGAGAAATAAAAATGGAATCTAAAGAAATCTTAGAAGAGATGGAAATGAATTACGATGAATTTGTGTCATATTTATTAAAGAAATATGGACCAGCTAAATATGATTATTTTACAAATGCTACTTGTAAAACTAAAAGTAAGCGAATTTCAAGAACTAAAGAAGGGTTATTTTGTCATCATATAGATGAAGATAAAGGCTATATGCTTTCGCATACAGGATGTGCATTAGAACAACCGTTTGAGTACCAAAAAGCAGAACGTCTAGTTATTGTAATTATATTGAACATTTATTACTTCATATATTGATTGGAAAAAACGCTTTTTGGTCTAAACATCAAAAGTTAATTGCACCTAAGCAATTTTCTTATTTCATTGTTCCTGGTGTTTCTTATATTTGTTCAGAAATAAATTTATTGTATGACCAAAATGGAAGTTCTGTAGAATGGAGAAATAGATGTTTTAAAGAAATAGAAAACAATTTTGAAGATTATATTTACATATTAAATTCATTTATTCAATATATAGTGGACAATTATTCTGGAAATATAAATCAAAAAGAAATTATGGTGGGACAACATCTTATCCACAAAGAGCTGGGAGAAGGTATCATTACTGATATAGATGGTGAAGAAATATTTTCGAAAGTGACTATTCAATTTGCAAATTGTAAGAAGGTCATTTATAGAGATTGGATTGATAAAGGAGATTATCATAAGGAAATAAGGAACATTAAAGAGAACCTTGCTTCCGATACATATAGTAATGTGATAATAAAATCTGTATATAATCGTTTAGTAGTAGAGTGAGGTTAAGAAACAAGGCGAAGCCGATACGCCGTAGGGCAGTTTTTGACGGAGCGTTTATAGATCGCTAACAAAAATTTATTAAGGAGTGTTGATATGTGTCAGGCTGTACAGGAAATGTGTGATGATGCAAGGGCAGAAGGCAGAACACAGGGGTTTACAGAGGGTGAAAGTATTGGGATTCAGAAACAGGCGCTGCTTACAGCATAGAAAATGCTCAAAGACAGCAGATTTACACTGGAAGATATCTCTAATTTTTCCGGGTTGCCGCTGGATGAGATAAAGAAATTACAAATGAAATAACATTCTTAGAATTATGTAAACAAAACCAGGGGATTGCCACCAGGCAATCCCCTGAAATATTTCATATGAAATTATAAAATTATTTCGCTTCAGCTTCAGCGCCTTCAGCGTCCTCATCCTCTTCCGGAGCTGCCTCATATTCACCGATATGAACAACAACTGCATCCTCAGGAGTGATGAAGTGGACGTGTTTGCCTTCCGGGATCGGGAGGTCTTTTACATGGATATCACGGACGTCTGCAGGATAGCCGTTGAAGTCGATGACGATGGTGTCAAGAAGGTTGGACGGATCTGCTTTGTAGTGGATCTCTTCCATCTCCTGCTCAACGATACCCTGAACCATGTCGGTGTGCTCCAGTTTGACAGCGACTGTTGTGGAAACCTTCTCACCGGCTACCAGTGCCTGGAAATCCAGAGCCATCAGCTGTTTTTCAATTGGATTATAGTCAATGTTCTTTACCAGGGCATCAACTTTTTCGCCTTCGATGTCCAAGTAAACCTGTGTACCTTCTTTATTTGCTTTAATGAATTTGGCTGCCTCGGCACCGTTAAACTGAAGTGCTACAGGCTCTTTCATTTCTTTTCCACTAAGAATTCCTGTGACGTAACCCTCACGTCTTAATTTTTTAGCTTTTACATTCGGGTTTCTTTTCTCTGCTTTCAATGTGATCATGTCAAATTCCTCCTCCTGATGCATGGATTCCGGTAATGTTGCTGTTCGCGCTGTTCGCAGTAACACGAATTCTGCATTTCTTTTCTGACTGGGATTATTATAGCACTTCTCGGACGAGGTGGCTAACAAAAAGTTAGAAAATTTAAGAACAATATTTTGTATTGTTTAACTTATGTACAAAACTTCAAGGGTAAAATTAGACAAAAACAAAGCATATATTTGAAATTTTACAGAAAAAATTAAAACAACATAAAAAATTGCACAAATCAAGTGATCATAAAAGCCTGAAAGTTGGCATTTATCTGGAAGAGAGGCAAGTATTAAATATGAATATTCTATTTTTATTTGATTCAGATATGCGAGGAGACGGGAAATATCCATATTGCCGACATATTGGAGAGAGCTGTTGTGATCAATGTAATAAAAATTGGAAGATATGATGCAGGACAGAGATGACGGCGAAAGAAGGTGGCAACATAACGCGATGGGTATTTTACTCTGGAGAAAGAATTTAACGGAATTGCATATAATTTCTGAAACAATTTAACATGCAATTCACAAATCTTTATCTCAATCACGATATCTGAACAGCCGAAAAAATCCTATACTACAAACTATGTGAGCGAGAGAAGAGAAAGGAGATAAGTAATGTCAGAAATTGCACTTAGAAATGTATGTAAGCAATTTGATTCGGAGCATTACGGTGTGAAGGATTTTAATCTTGATATACATGATAAAGAGTTTGTGATCTTTGTAGGTCCGTTCGGATGTGGAAAATCCACCACTTTGCGTATCATCGCAGGCTTGGAGGAGATCACAGACGGTGAGCTGTGGATCGACGGTGAGCTTTCCAATTATCTGGAACCGAAGGAAAGGGGAATGTCCATGGTGTTCCAGAACTATGCCTTATATCCGAACATGACAGTTTATGGAAATATGGCATATGCCCTGAAGATCCGTAAGCTTCCGAAGGATGAGATCGACAGAAAGGTCCATGAGGTGGCAAAGATCCTGGAGATCGACCAGCTTCTTGACCGGAGACCGGCGGCTCTTTCCGGCGGTCAGAAACAGCGAGTTGCCATTGGAAGTGCAATTATCCGGAAGCCGAAAGCCTTTCTCATGGATGAGCCTCTTTCCAACCTGGATGCAAAGCTCCGTGCTCAGATGCGTGTGGAGCTTGTGAAATTACATAAACAGCTGGACACCACCATTATTTATGTAACGCACGACCAGACAGAGGCCATGACTCTTGGGACTAAGATCGTGGTCATGAAGGATGGTCTGATCCAGCAGGTGGGAGCGCCTCAGAGTATTTATGACAATCCGGTAAATCTTTTCGTGGCAGGTTTCCTTGGTTCTCCGTCCATGAACTTTTTCCGGTGTACGGTAAAAGCAGAAGAAAATAATCGCACGGCCCTTCTTCTGGATGATGCCAAAACTGTGAAAAAGGTTTATCTGGACGGAACCAGAGGAAAACAGATCGCAGACAGATATAACGGCAGACACGTGATCCTTGGAATCCGTCCGGAGGATATCTACGAGTTTGATGAGGCAAAAAAGCTTGGTATTGAAAATGACAGCGTAGATGTAGATGAGCCTGTAGTAAACCGCGAGATGCTGGGAGCGGAAGTGATCCTCTATTTTGATGAGCAGGGCAAAACCCTGGCAGTCCGCTTAAGTCCGGAAAATCAGACACAGGTAGGGGAGAAGGTTTCTCTGTATTTTGATATGGAGAAGGCCCATGTGTTTGATCCGGAGACAGAAGAAAATATTTTTGTGTCATGAATTTATGTCACGGAAGAGCTTGAGTACAGGCAGATCAGCCTGTAGATAGAATCTGATTATGCAAGGAGGAGAAATAGTTATGGAAAATAACAGCAAAAGCAAGATCACACCGTACTTATATCTGGTGCCTTGTATGCTTATTTTTGGAATTTTTCTGTTTTATCCGTTTGTGAAAACAATTTATTTAAGTCTTTACAAGACTAACAAGATGGGACAGGCAAAGCTGTACGTTGGTCTGGGAAACTATAAAGAACTGCTTCAGTCAGCATCCTTTATCAACAGTCTGAAGGTAACGCTGATCTTTGTGCTGATCGTTGTGGTCGGCGGCATGCTTCTTGGTCTGATCGCAGCAGTGCTTTGTAACAAGGCGTTTCCGGGAATCCGGGTGTTCAGTACATCCTATGCTCTGCCAATGGCTATCGCATCCAGCTCTGCAGCAATGATCTTCCAGATCATGCTCCACCCGGCAGTAGGTATTGTGAACAAGCTTACCGGCCTGGATATCAACTGGCTGAACGATCCGAACACGGCTCTGATCTGCGTAGCCATTCTTACTGCGTGGCTGAACAGCGGGATCAATTTTCTGTATTTTTCCGCAGGACTCGGGAATATTGATGAGACCATTTATGAGAGAGCTTCTGTGGATGGAGCCAGCAGTGTGCAGCAGTTTTTCAGCCTGACGCTTCCGGGACTTTCCCCGATCATGTTTTACACACTGGTGGTAAATATCATACAGGCCTTTCAGTCCTTTGGACAGATCAAGATCCTGACAGAGGGTGGTCCTAATGAGTCTACCAATGTTATTGTTTATTCCATTTACAGGGATGCGTTTTTTAACTACCGCTTCGGAAGTGCGGCAGCCCAGTCTGTTATCCTGTTTGTGATCATCATGATCATCACACTGATCATGTTCCGTATTGAGAAGAAGGGAGTGAATTACTGATGAGCCAGATGGAAAATATGGCAGTCCCGGCAGTGGGAAACATGTCAAAAGAGGAGCTTCTGGAGCTGAAAAAAGCTATGAATGCAAAGGCTCTTGCAAAGAGAAGGACAAGAACAGCGCTCCGTGTTACGGCAAATGTGGTGTTTGCAGTTCTGATCCTGCTTCCATTGCTTTATGCCATCAGTATTGCACTGATGCCTTCCAGTGAACTGTTTACTACAGAGTTGAATCTCTTTCCCAAGAATCCGACCTTTTCCAACTTTATCAATGCATTCCGCACCGTTCCACTTCTCCGATTCATATTGAATTCCTTTATCATGGCGGGATGCATTACCATCGGACAGATCATTACCTGTTCTCTTGCTGCTTTTGCGTTTTCTTTCCTGGAATTCAAAGGAAAAGGTATTCTCTTCATGGTTGTGATGGCAACCATGATGGTTCCGGGAGAGGCAACGATCATTTCCAACTACCTGACGGTATCAAGCTGGGGAATGCTGGATACTTATCAGGTACTGATCGTGCCTTACCTTACATCCGCAATGGGAATTTTCCTGTTCCGTCAGTTTTACATGACTTTCCCGATCTCACTGTATGAATCGGCAAAGCTTGACGGCTGCAGCAATCTGAAATTTATCGTAAGGATCCTGCTTCCGCTGACAAAATCCGCTATTGGCGCTATGGCAGTGTATACCTTTATCAACGCATGGAATATGTACATGTGGCCGCTGCTTGTAACAGGCTCCAACAATATGCGAACCGTTCAGATCGGTATCAGTATGCTGGATAGTGTGGATTCACAGTCCATCACCCTGATGATCGCAGGCGTTGTTATGATCATCATTCCGTCCATTTCCATTTTTATCGTTGGACAGAAACAGCTGATCAGAGGAATGTTCTCGGGTGCAGTCAAGGGCTGATATCGGAGCAGGCAGCAACCTGCAGCATCCTGCTGTAAGGGGAAAAATAATGCAAAAAGATACTGCAAAGTCGTAAGACGGGCAGTTCATCTTATATAAAAAAATGAAAAAAGAGAAAATTTTCAAGAGGAGAAAAAAGTTATGAAGAAAAAAATCATCGCAGCTTTCCTTACCACAGCAATGACTATCGGTTCTCTTTCCGGAGTAACTGTATTCGCCGCAGATGCCGGCACAGATGAAAAAGTGGAAATGGCAGATGCTTCCGATGTAGATGGAACTACCATTACCTTCTGGCATTCCATGGGTGGTGTCAATGGTGAGGCGATCGATACACTGGTAAAAAAATTCAACGATGAGAATGAATACGGAATTACGGTAGATGCTCAGTATCAGGGGGAATATGATGATTCCCTGAACAAGCTGAAAAGTGCACAGATCGGAAACATGGGTGCGGATCTTGTACAGGTATATGAGATCGGAACAAGATTCATGATCGATTCCGGATGGATCGTGCCTATGCAGCAGATGATCGATGCAGACAGCTACGATGTATCTGAGATCGAGCCGAACCTGGCTGCATACTACACCATCGACAATGAGCTGTACTCCATGCCATTCAACTCTTCCACACCGATCATGTATTACAACAAGGACATGTTTGATAAAGCAGGCATCACAGAAATTCCGGACAGCCTGGAGGGCATCGGTGAGATCGGACAGGATCTTCTGGACAAAGGCGGCGCAGGCGAGGTAATGTCTCTTGGAATCTACGGATGGTTCTTCGAGCAGTTTATCGGAAAGCAGGGTCTTGAGTATGCAAACAACGGAAACGGACGTAAAGAGGCTGCTACAGCTGTTGCTTTTGACGAGAATGATGCTGCAAAAAATATCCTTACAGCATGGAAGGATCTTAATGACAAGGGCTTCGCACCTGTCGTAGGAAAGGGCGGCGATGCAGGTCTGGCAGATTTTTCTGCAGGAAAATCTGCGATCACTCTTGGCTCCACAGCTTCCCTGAAACAGATCCTTCAGGATGTAAACGGAAAATTTGAGGTTGGTACTGCATACTTCCCGAAGATCAAATCCAGTGACGAGGGCGGTGTTTCCATCGGTGGTGCATCTCTTTGGGCACTGAACAACAATGATCCGAAAAAGCTTCGTGCAACATGGGAGTTCGTAAAATTCCTGATCTCTCCGGAGTCTCAGGCTTACTGGAACGCACAGACCGGATATTTCCCTGTAACTGTAAGTCTCAGGAAGAGCAGGTATTTAAGGATAATGTTGCAAAATATCCGCAGTTCCAGACAGCGATCGACCAGCTCCATGATTCTTCCGCCGACTATGTAGGCGCTCTGTTAAGTGTATTCCCGGAGGCAAGAGCTACCGTGGAATCCGAGATTGAAAGTATGCTCAACGGAAAAGAGGATGTGGATACAGCTGTGAAAAACATGGCAGATTCCATCAACAAATCCATCGAAGAGTATAACCTGGTGAATGAATAATTCGAAAAGGCGTGGAAACTGAAAAAGAAAAATAAATATATACAGCCAAAAATCCCCGGGTAAGCTCCTGGGGATTTTGCTATAGTCACGGAAAAAAACATCCTGACAGGAAAATATCAGGAGAAAAATCAGAGGAATCTCTGGACGTAAGAGTATATATTGGCTATAATGATGAAGTTAATATCTACTCCTCAGGAAGGAAGAAAAATCTGTGAATAGAAGTAAAAGAGAAGATTATAAGAGATTTGTGGTATTTTGTCTGGCAAGTCTGATCGTGATCGCACAGGCAGCGATCTTTGCTTATGTATGGTATGATTTTTACAGTGACCTGATCCTGAAGCCATTCTGGAGAAAAGGTAACTGGGTAATGATCCTGATCTATGCGCTGATCTATCTGATGTTTGCCAAGCTTTACGGAGGTCTGAAGGTAGGCTATCTGAAGCGTATCGATGTATTTTATTCATTGACGCTGGCAACGATCTGTACCAATGTTGTGACGTATTTTCAGATCACACTGATCAACAGATGGTTTATGTCGGCCAGACCGGTGATCGAAATGACCGGAGTCCAGCTTGTTGTGACGGTACTGTGGATCTGGGGATCCAGGTATATTTACTCCAGACTGTACGGAGCCAGAAGGCTGCTGGTGATCTACGGAGACCGTGATCCCGGTGATGTGATCCACAAGATGAACACTCGAAAGGATAAATACGATATCAGCGGTAAGGTTCATATCCGTGAGGGCGAAGAGAAGATCCATGCATGATGGAAGATTATGAAGGCGTGATCATCTGGGATCTTCCGTCCCAGATCCGAAACAGGTATCTGAAATACTGTTTTTCTCATTCCATCCGCTGCTATATGAGCCCGAAGATTTCCGATATCATCCTGCTTGGAACAGACAGGATCCATCTGTTTGATACGCCGCTTCTGATGTGCAGGAATCAGGGACTTTCCATGGAGCAGCGTGCAGCCAAGAGAGTTCTGGATATCATTGTTTCCGGACTTGGGATCATCGTATCCTCACCCATCATGCTGATCATTGCCATTGCGGTGAAGGCTTATGACGCGGTCCGGTATTTTATCTCCAGGATCGTCTTACCTATCAGGGAAAGGAATTCCGCATCCGGAAATTCCGAAGCATGTGTGTGGATTCCGAGAAGAACGGAGCACGTCTTGCGTCCAAGCACGATTCCCGTATCACACCGGTAGGCCATGTTCTGCGTAACCTGCATCTGGATGAGCTTCCCCAGCTGTTTAACGTGTTTATGGGTGATATGTCTCTGGTAGGTCCACGTCCGGAACGAGATGTGATCATGCAGGAATATGAGCAGGAAATCCCGGAATTCCACTATCGTCTTAAGGTAAAAGCCGGACTGACCGGTTATGCTCAGGTATATGGCAAATATAACACCACACCGTATGATAAGCTGAAGCTGGATCTGTTTTATATTGAAAATTATTCATTCCTTCTGGATATCAAGCTTCTGTTTATGACTGTAAAGATCTTTTTCCAGAAAGAAGTTTCCGAGGGCGTGGATGATAATCAGAAGAACGCTCTTAAGGATTCCGAAGACAAAAAATAAGCAACGAAACGAAATGCGTGTCAGGCTGCGGCAGATCATCCTGACGCGCATTTTGTGGATAGAGAGGACGGAGGTTGTTTTTATGGAAAAACCGTTGGTTTCCGTAGTGATGCCCGTATATAACGGGGAAAGATATATTGGAAAAGCGATCGAATCAGCACTGGGACAGGAGGTTCCGGTAGAAGTGCTGGTCATTGATGACTGTTCTGCAGACGGCACGGAGCTTGCTGTGATGAAATATATGGACAGCGGAAAGATCCGTTATATCCGAAATGAACAGAATATGGGTGCTGCCCGTTCCAGAAACCGGGGCGTAAAGGAAGCCCGGGGAAAATATATCGCATTTCTGGATGCGGATGACTGGTGGGAAAAGGGCAAGCTGAAAGCTCAGACTGAGGTTATGGAACAGACCGGCTGTGCAATCTGCTCCACCGGAAGAGAACTGATGACGCCGGATGGCCGCACTACCGGCAAATATATTCCGGTAAAGGAACGGATCACATACAGGGAGCTTCTGAAGCATAACAGCATCAACTGTTCTTCCGTATTGCTGCGCAGAGAAGATGCACTTGCGTTTCCAATGGAGCATGATGACAGCCATGAAGATTATATTACCTGGCTACGGATATTGGGAAAGGGAGGATTTGCAGCAGGGATCAACAGACCTTACCTGAAATACCGGCTCAGTGAAGAGGGAAAATCCAGAAACAAGCTGAAGTCTGCGGCAATGACTTATCAGGTGTATCGGTATGTGGGATATGGCCCGCTGAAGAGTCTGTTTTTCTTTGTTTCTTATGCGTTGCACGGGATATGGAAATACCGTTGAAAAATTCTGGAAGAGGTGAATAATTCTGACATATATTAATTTTTTATTTCCAAATTCATAAATATATGTTATTATTTATTCATACTTTTATCAAATATTACAAGGTGGAAACAAATGAAACAGAGAACGGATAGCCAGGGAGTACCGTATTCTTACCTGGTCGATAATATTAAAGTAGTACTGATCTTTCTTGTCGTATTTAATCATCTGATCGCATTTCAGCTGGTCAAGGTGGATATGGTGGTGCGTTATGTATGGTATGGGATCACCATTTTCCACATGCCTGCTTTTATTTTTATATCCGGATATCTTTCCAAGAAGCCACAGGATGTACTGAAGAATGTGAAGAATCTGCTGATCCCTTATATTCTTGGATACAGTCTGACCTGGTATGCGTATATCTGGACCGGCAGAAGCATGGATTATGAACTGCTCCGTCCGTCCGGAACAGTTATGTGGTATGTGCTGGCACTGTTTATCTACAGGCTGACTATCGAAGCACTTGGCAAGATACGTTTTATCGTGCCTCTGAGCATTATTTTTGCATTGTGGGCAGGAACAAGACCGGAATTTACGACCTATCTTTCAAGCTCCAGGATCGTTGTATTTTTTCCGCTTTTTGTGGCAGGCTATTTGTGGAAGAGTGATTACACAGATGTAGTCCGTAAATTCAAGGGCAAATGGATCCTGATCCTGGTTTCAGCCCTGCTTTTGTATGCAGTTCCGAATTTTATGATCGCCAATGAGATTCCGGTAGATATTTTCCGCGGGAATCATACGTATCAGTTATCGGGAATGGATGATATCACGGGAATGCTGATCCGCCTTCTGATGTATCTGGTATCTTTTGTGATGGTTCTGACGTTTCTGGCACTGATCCCGGATGTGAAGCTGCCGGTTACCTTTATCGGAAGAAATACCATGGGGATTTATTTTTTCCATTATCCGATCATGATCGTACTCAACGGTCTGCTTCTTCTCAGCATCCCGCAGATGCTGAATGTCTGGGTGCTTTTCGGAGTATCCTGGGTGCTTGTGCTGATCCTTGGAAGCAAGCCGGTATCTTTCCTCTACGGAGGGATACTGAACCTGCTTACATTTATTCTGTTCAAACGTGAGAAGCAGGTGCAGGATGAAGGACTTGAGGATGAATATGATGAAGATGACCGTTATGAGATCATACTGAAAAGAAAGAAAGCCATTGAGGAGCTTGCGGCAACTCTGGACGAGGAGGATGCGCGGAAGGTAAAGGATGATGTGGCGGCTGTACTGGAACGTGAGACAGAAGAACAGGAAGAGATCCGTGACGAGGATTTCTTTGTAGATGAGAATCTTGAGATGGAGGACGGCATGGATGATGCCGGAGCTCCACAGGAATTTGAGCAGCTCCAGGACCTGGATGATATATTAGAGATTACAGAACCGCAGGGGGAAATGGAAGTGCTTTTGAAAAATAAAGAAGAGAAAGCGCAGGATTAAATTAATAATGAAAAAAGTCATTACTTACGGTACCTTTGATCTGTTCCACCAGGGACATTACAATATTCTGAAAAGGGCCAGGGAGCTGGGAGATTATCTTATTGTGGGTGTCACCAGTGAAAGCTATGATATCGAACGTGGCAAGCTGAATGTACAGGACAGCCTTCTGAAGCGTATCGAAAATGTCCGCAAGACGGGTTTTGCGGATGAGATCATTGTAGAGGAATATCAGGGGCAGAAGCTAAATGACATTACAAAATACAATATCGACCTTCTGGTAGTCGGTTCGGACTGGCGTGGCAAATTTGATTATCTGAAGAATTACTGTGAAGTCGTTTATCTGGAACGTACCAAAAATATTTCCAGTACCAAGCTCAGAAGTGAGGGTATGATCTACAGCATGGGCATTGTTACGGATGATGCAGAGGACAACGAAATGGTGATGGAGTCCAAGTACGTCAGCGGATTGCATGTAGAAAGTGTGTATTCCGAGGACGTTTTTGTTGCGAGAGAATTCTGTGACAGATACGAACTTGACTCTTATGGTACAGATTACGGACAGTTTCTGGAAGGACTGGATATCGTTTATATCCGATCCGGTCTGAAAAACAGGGCAGATTATATCCGAAAGGCACTGGAATGTGATAAATATGTGATCAGTGACACGCCTATGGCTCTGGAGCCGGAAGAGATAAGAGAGCTGTTTGCACTGGCAAAGGCACATCAGGTTGTTCTGGTAGAGAGGCTTACCATGGTCTATCTGCGCGCGTTTACGCAGCTCGTCTGGCTGACACATGGAGCACTTGTGGGAGATGTGGTAGCTGTAAAATGCGCGATTTCACAGGATGATTTTGAGGGCGGAAAAAATTTCAGTGAAACAGTCAGCCAGGCGCTGTGTGCATGCATCAAGCTTCTCGGTAAGGATTACCTGGAGGTGAAGACCAATGCGGTGAAAGCAGTGACGGCTGCTTTATTTATGATATGATCACGATGAAGTATCTCCGGGCACTGGCGACCATTGAGATCGGAACAACGGTGGATGTGGAAAACGAGCTTGCGATCATCGGAACCAGGGGGCGTATCACCGTACCCGGTGACTGGTGGAATACCGGATATTTTGAAGCCAAAATAGAAGGTCAGGAATTCCTGAAACGCTACAGCTTTAATTTTGAGGGAAATGGTCTTCGCTATCTGCTTCAGGAGCTGGTCATCATGATCCGTGACAGACGGACAGAATGTACGAGATTTTTTTATGAAGAATCAGAAACTCTGGCTGAGCTTTTGAAAATAATTAATCAAAGAGGTTGACAGATGACAGAAAAACAGAAGCTTCTTTTGCAGCTCTTCCGGGAGGTTGACGCGATCTGCAAAAAGCATGATCTTAGATATGTAATGGCCGGAGGTACTCTGATCGGTGTTCTTCGAAATGAAGGCTTTATCCCATGGGACGATGATGTGGATATTTACATGCCCAAAAGTGACTGGGATAAATTTGTAGAAATATGTCAGAACGAGATGCCGCCGAACCGGGCGGTTTATTGTGCAGAAGTGGACCGTAATTATACCAACGGTTTTCCGCGCTACGGAAGTACGGATACCTGTGCGATCCACAAGCATCAGATCATAGGAGACGACAAGCTGGTGAGATCATTGACGTACTGACTCTGGATCCCATTCCGGATGATGACCGTGAGTATGAGAAATACCGGGACCATATGATGATCTATACGGAACTTCTGAATATCAGCATGGTCGTGGGAGTCAGATGGGAAATTTCTCCCTGGCGGTATCTGTACTGGCTTTTCCGCTATACCTTCTGCGGAAAGGACAGAACCTTAAAGAAATTGGAGAAGATCATGTTTTCTTATAAAGAAGAGGAGTGCAGCCGCTATGCCATGCGATGGGGAGGCTGCCCGTTTCTTTTTGACAAGGATATGATGTTCCCTGTAAAATATATGGACTTCGAGGGCGAAAAGGTTATGATCCCTCACAGGACCAGTGATTATCTGATCTGGCATTACGGGGACGAATGGTCCTATATACCGCCTCATGGGGAAAGAGAATCTCATGAGTCTGTTGATGTTCCGGGCGCCAGCTATCAGGAGGTGCGGGATGAATATATGCCAAGGATCGACAAAAAACGTATCCGCAGACAGATGCTTTTCCGCAAATTCTACTGCCTTCTTATGGCAAAGGGAGACCATAAACAGGATGACAGACGAAGAAGGATCAAAGCCGGTGTTGTAGCCCGGGATGTGTCTGCCCGGCTGATGAGATCCGAAAAAACAGCGGAGACCCTGCTGAAAGAGAGAAGATATGATGTGCTTGGTGAGATCTTTGAGGAGTATTACCGTGTACAGCTCAGCATGGAGTTTATCGGGCGTGAGGATTTTAACGGGATCCGTCCGTTCTATCATCCGATCCTGATCCCGCTGGAGGATAAGGCTTTTCAGGCGGCCATGCTGACACTGATCTATCAGGAGCGTGTTTCCAAGGCATACCGTATGTACGAGGTACGCAAGAAAATGGATCATCTTACTCCGGAAATGGAGCAGACAGTGGAGGATATCCGCCGTTTCCGAAAAGCAGCCAGCCACTATGAATTTAAAGAAATGCAGGAAGCAGAGGCGATCGTGGATGATCTTCTCAGAAAATATCCGGATGCTCCGGGATTCCTGAAATTTAAATGCCGGTTTGTGATGGAGCGCCTGGAAGGACCGCAGAATGCTTCGGAAGCGGAGAAATTTCTGTCTTACTGCCTGAGAGTATTTCCCCAGGATGGATATTTTATGAAATATAAGGGGGATCTTCTCTGGAAAAAGGGCCTCCGGAACGAAGCAATGGCAGAGTATCTGAAAGCCAGAGAATGCACCAATAACGGCATTGTGCAGCTGGAACTGGATAAATTCCTGAAAAACAGAAGTCCCAGGCGATCCGGGACTGTCGGGATCTGCTTGGAAGCCAGAGAAGATCAGAAGCACTCTCTCTGATGGAATTTTGGAGCAGACTGATGCCGGAGGATGAGGAGATCAGAGGCGCTCTTTATCTTGCGAAGGTATATTCCGTCCGTACAAAAGGGGAGCTGGAAGAGCTGGTGAGAGAGCTTTGCAAAGAACTGGGGATCACCGGTAATTCTCCAAGGGAGGGAACCCTTGAGGAGCCAGTGTACAAAGAGGCACTTACCTGTGCATGGCAGAGATTCGGCTATCCCAAAGCACTGGCAGAGGGCCGTACCAGGATCCTGTGCAGTGAGGAAGAGGGCGAGATGGAATATCTGGCAGAGGAGATCCGCAGCTTTCTGGTCCATAAGGAATGGCAGGGAGAGGTATACAAGCTTCTGGGAGATATCCGGAAGAAACAGGGGCGTACCCGGGAACCTTCGAAAATTATTTCCTGGCATTGGATCATGAGCCGCATCCCTATATAAAAATGAGCTTTCCAGGATCTTCCTGGAGGATCTTTACGATGGAAGCCGGCGTACCGGATTTTTCGCAAAGAAGGCAGACGTGACAGAATTTCTGAACAGCTGGCTAGATAAGTATAAAAGTCAGGAGGAGCTTCAGGAGCTTCTGAAGCGGATCCTGTAATGACAGATCAACAGAAACGAGGCAGAGTGTATTGAACAGAGAACAGCAGAAAGTACTGGAACTTCTAAAAGAAATAGATACCATATGCAGAAAAAATAAGATCACATATTATCTTTCTCCGTATCTTACCCTCTGTGCGGTAACGGAGCGCCCTTTTCCCATGAATCCGGCAAGCAATGATATTTATATGAAGACCGGTGATATGGCCCGGTTTAAAAACATCTTTGACGAAGAACCGGAGCTGCGCAGAGCTCTGGAATCTATGGAGAATAACAGCCGTTTCCCCGGATTTTTTCTGCGTTATACAGATAAAGATACATTGTTTTATAAGCTGGACGAGTATGGAAAATACAAACATCCGGGACTGGGGATCAATATCCTTCCGCTGCAGTGTGAATATGGTCCAAAGGGAAAATATCTCTGGAACCGTATGCGCGAAGAGGGATGGAAGAGGATCTACGGAAAAAAAGGCAAGTGGCGGAACCGGCGTGAGCTGGGATGTATCTGGATGGTGCGAGTCCTTTCCCTTTGCGGACGAGGCTGGCTGGCAAAGAGCATATTCCGGGATCTGCTCCGGCAGCCGCAGGATGGCGCAAAAACATATGTACTCCGATATTTTGACCAGAATCTTTATTTTCCTGCGCATATTTTTGAAAATCCCGGGGAGGCAATGCTTGGAGGAGAATCCTTTATGGTCCCGGGAAACACAGACAGCTATCTCACCCGGGCCTACGGCAAAAATTATCGAAATAAGTCAATGGAAAACTATGTTCCCGGCTCGCTGGTGGTGTGCAGCACACTGATCCCATGCGAGGAATTTCTGCAGCAGTCAAAGGAACTGAAGAAATTTGCTTCTGTCAGGAAGAAAAGGGAAAAGCGCAGGCAGTTTGGAATGAATTACCGGGAATATCTTGCACAGTGCTGGATTATGCAAAATTCTGCGGGGAAAAATATACCTGTGCACTGGCTTATCGCAAAAAGCTCAGCTATATCCGGAATCTCTTCAAAAATGAAGATTATGTGGAACTGGAAAAAGCATTTGCAGGATATACCAGGATGAATGATCGCTGCCTGAAATATGAAGAAGCATTTGAAACAGATCCGGAGGTTTTTGACCTGTATCTTAAGTATCTGGAAAAAACAGGAGGATCTCGTATATGGAGAAGGTAAAAAAATATGTCTAAGGTCAAGCTTACAGATTATGTTGTGGAATTTTTGCAGAAAAAAGGGATTCATGATTTCTTTGGATACCAGGGAACCATGATCGCACATCTGGTAGATTCCATTGAGAAGAATCCCCATGTAAGAAGTCATTCCAGCTATCATGAGCAGGGAGCTGCTTTTGCCGCCTGTGGTTATGCTCAGGCAAAGAATGCCTGCGGCTGTGCCTATGCCACCAGTGTCCGGGAGCTGCCAATCTGCTTTCCGGTGTGGCAGATGCGTATTTCGATTCTCTTCCGGTGATCTTTATCACCGGACAGCTGAATACCTATGAATATTCCGGTATTACAGGCCTTCGTCAGCAGGGCTTTCAGGAGATCGATATGGTTTCCATGGCAAAGCCGGTAACCAAGTACGCGGTGCAGGTCCGTGATCCGAAAAATATCGTTCGTGAACTGAATCTTGCATGGCAGATCGCCAATACAGGACGGAAAGGGCCGGTTCTTATCGATCTTCCTATGAATGTGCAGAGAGGCGAGGTGGAAGATCCGGCTTATGATATGGAATTTTCCGAGGAAGAGATCGAGACAGCTGTATATGGAAAAAATGATCCGGAAAACGGGGCAGCCTTTTACAGGGATGCAGTTGCAAAGGCGGATTCTTCTGATGGAGCAGAGGCGGCAGAATATATTCTGAATAAGATCAGGACTGCAAAACGGCCGGTATTTATGATCGGTCACGGAGCTTCCGGAGAAGCAGAAAAAATGCTCACAGATCTGGCGCGTGCCCATCACATTCCAGTGATCACAAGCGTACTTGCCCGGTCCGCACTGAGCTTTGATGATCCTTTGAACTTCGGGTGCATCGGAGGTGCCTACGGACACCGGTATGCAAATATGATCGCCAATGCAAAAAGCGACCTTCTGCTCTGCTTTGGAATTTCCCTGTGTACCCGTCAGATTGGTACTAAGTTCATGAGTTTGCGAAGAATGCCGAAATCATCCGTGTGGATATTGATCCTTATAATCTTCAAAGAGAGATCCATGAGGGAAGAGAAGGTGAGAAATGCTTTTGCGTCAGCGCAGAGACTGTGGTGCGTAAGCTGACAGAGCAGCAGGCACAGATCGGTTCCTATGAGGAATGGCTTGCTGTCTGCCAGAAGATCCGTAAGGAACTTTGGAAAGTGGACGATGAGACACCGCAGCGTTATCCGAACCGCATGATCGCATATTTGAGTGATCAGCTTTCCGATACCGGAGCGGTTGCTGTGGATGTGGGACAGCATATGGTATGGAGCTATCAGTCCTTCCACAATCAGCAGGGGCAGAAGACACTTTTTTCCGGCGGACATGGTGCTATGGGATATGCACTTCCGGCGGCTATCGGAGCTTATTATGCTACCGGCAAGCCGGTGGCATGTATCTGCGGAGACGGAGCCTTCCAGATGAATATCCAGGAGCTACAGTGGGTGAAGCGTGAGAATATCCCAGTGAAGATGATCGTAATGAATAATGAGGCTCTGGGAATGATCCGTCATCTTCAGAGAGATTATTTTGACTGTGTATATGCGGATACCTCCGATGGCAGCGGATTTTCATCCTGCGATTTTACAGATGTGGCGCAGGCCTACGGAATTCCTGCAAAGCGCATCCAGGGAGAAGACGTGGAAAAATATGCCGGTGGATTCCTGGAGCAGAACGGACCGGAGCTTCTGGAGATCATGCTGGAGCATGGAACCTACGCATACCCGAAGACCTGTCTGGGTGAGCCGATCCACAATCAGCAGCCTTATATACCGAAACCGATATTTGATGAACTGATGGAGCTGTAAAATGGGAAAAATAACTGTGATCACAGGCGGTACCTCTGGAATCGGAAGAGGGATCGCCGAAAAGATCCTGGCAGAGTCAGCAAAAGCTGACAGGATCTTTGTAACATATGGACATGATGAGAAGAAGGCACTGTCGTTTCAGGAGAGCCTTCCTGAGGAAAAAAGATCTCAGGTGACTTTGATAAAGGCAGATATGTCTTCCTATGAAGAGATGATGGTTTTTGTGGAGGAGCTGAAAAAGCAGACAGACCATATTGACTGGCTTGTAAGCAATGCCGGCATCAGTACCTACGCAAAATATGAAGACTACAGCTTTGAGGAGTGGACACGGATCGTAAACACCAATCTTTCCGTACCTGTATTTATGGTAAAAGAGCTGAGATCCATGATGGTGGAGGGCGGCAGTGTGCTCTTTACCGGTTCCTATGCAGGACAGCAGGCGTATTCTTCCTCCTTGTATATGGAGTCACCAAGCAGCCATCCATTTTCTGACAAGATCCCTGGTAAAGGAATTTGAGCCAAAGGGCATCACAGTCAACGCTATTGCACCTGGCTTCATCGAAACTCCGTGGCACAGCGCTCGCACCCAGGAGAGCTACGACCGTATCAACCGGAAGATCGCACTCCACAGGTTTGGAACTGTGGAGGAAGTGGCGGATATGGCTTATGCAGTGCTGTCTAACGGATATATGAACGGCAGTGTGGTGGATATCCACGGTGGTTATGACTACTTTTAATAGAAGTTGAAAGTGTGCAGGAAGACAGAAGAAGACATGTTGTGCCTGCACATAAGGGTCTTCTTATTACTTTCTGTACAGGGCGACGTCCCGAAAACGAAATGCAGCGAAGCAGAATCGGGTTTGCGCACTTGAGACGTCCGTACGGAATCTGTGAAATTCTTTATATTTAAGCGAAAAAGGCTTGACTTGCACACCTGCTCTGTGATAAAATTGACGAGCGACATGGAAGTTAGGTCTTTTTTTTTATGCCCGAAAATGACGACGGATATACGTTCCGGGCGGCATAGAAGACCATGCAAATGAAAACACTGGAGGTGGAAGTTGTGCGCGTTAAGATTACATTAGCATGCACCGAGTGCAAGCAGCGTAACTACAATATGACGAAGGAGAAAAAGAACCATCCTGAGAGAATGGAGACCAAGAAATATTGTAAGTTCTGTCATACACACACTCTGCACAAGGAAACAAAGTAATCACAGAGATTTGTGAGGTTATGCTATGGAAAAACAGAAATCTGAGGATAAGCCGCAGAAGAAAAGTTGGTTTCAGGGACTTCAGTCAGAATTTGAGAAGATTGTCTGGACAGACCGTCCCACACTGGCAAAGCAGACTGTTGTGGTCGTGATCATCACGATCATCCTGGCAGTGGTTATCAGTGTAATGGATTCCGGAATTCTGGAATTCATTAATTTCTTAATGAAGTAAGGACAAGGTGATTATATGTCAGAAGCAGCAAAATGGTACGTTGTCCATACCTATTCCGGGTATGAGAACAAGGTAAAAGCCAACATTGAAAAGACGATCGAGAACAGACACCTGGAAGACCAGATCCTGGAGGTACGTGTTCCGCTGCAGGATGTAGTGGAGATGAAGAACGGAACCTCAAGACAGGTTCAGAAAAAGATGTTTCCAGGCTATGTGCTTCTCAATATGGTGATGAATGACGATACCTGGTACGTTGTCCGTAATACCCGCGGTGTTACAGGATTCGTAGGACCGGGATCAAAGCCTGTGCCTCTTACAGAAGAGGAAATGATGCCGCTTGGTATCCAGAAACCGGATATCGAAGTGGACTTCGCAGAGGGCGACATGGTAGTCGTTACCGGTGGTGCATGGAAAGATACAGCAGGTGTGATCACAGGTATCAACATGCAGAAACAGACGGTAACGATCAATGTTGAGCTTTTCGGTCTGAAACACCGGTAGAAATAAGTTTCACAGAAATCAAAAAAGCTGAGTAATTCAAAAACAAGGTAACAGCAAGTGGGAGGGACACACCCCCGCCAATACCACATAGGAGGTGCCGAAAATGGCAAAGAAAGTAACAGGATATATCAAATTACAGATTCCGGCTGGTAAAGCAACTCCAGCACCACCTGTAGGTCCGGCTCTTGGACAGCATGGTGTAAACATCGTACAGTTTACTAAGGAGTTCAACGCAAGAACAGCTGATCAGGGAGATCTTATCATCCCGGTTGTCATCACTGTTTACGCTGACAGAAGTTTCAGCTTCATAACCAAGACTCCGCCGGCAGCAGTTCTTCTTAAGAAAGCTGCAAACATCAAATCTGGTTCCGGTACACCGAACAAGACCAAAGTAGCTAAAGTTACTAAGGCACAGGTTCAGGAGATCGCTGAGCTGAAGATGAAAGACCTCAATGCAGCATCCATCGAGGCTGCTATGAGCATGATCGCCGGTACAGCAAGAAGTATGGGAATCGAAGTCGTAGACTAATAAATACCGAAGCTTAAGTTCGGGGTTCCCGTAGAAAAAGTGAAATTTTCAAGTGGGAGGGCTTTTCCCCGCAAATACCACAGGAGGTTATAGAAATGAAACGAGGAAAGAAATATGTGGAAGCTGCGAAAGCAGTAGACCGCGCAACATTATATGATGCACCAGAGGCTATCAGCCTTGTTAAAAAAGCAGCTGTAGCTAAGTTCGACGAGACCATCGAAGTTCACATCCGTACAGGCTGCGATGGACGTCACGCAGATCAGCAGATCCGTGGAGCAGTTGTTCTGCCACACGGAACAGGTAAAAAAGTTCGTGTACTTGTATTTGCTAAAGATGCTAAGGCAGAAGAGGCAAAGGCAGCAGGAGCAGACTTCGTAGGAGCTGAGGACTCATTCCGAAGATCCAGAACGAGGGATGGCTTGACTTTGACGTTGTAGTTGCAACACCGGATATGATGGGCGTTGTAGGTCGTCTTGGTCGTGTACTTGGACCGAAAGGTTTAATGCCAAACCCGAAAGCTGGTACTGTAACAATGGACGTAACAAAAGCTGTTAACGACATTAAAGCAGGTAAGATCGAGTATCGTCTTGACAAATCCAACATCATCCATGTTCCGATCGGAAAGGCTTCCTTTACCGAGGAGCAGTTAAGCGACAACTTCCAGACGCTTATGGGAGCTATCACAAAGGCTAGACCTAGCACACTGAAAGGTCAGTATCTGAAGAGCGTTACAATCGCTCCGACAATGGGACCTGGTGTTAAGCTTAACCCGATTAAATTAGCTCAGTAATAAATTTTAAATACCCTGTACAGAGGAAACTTTGTATGGGGTATTTTTTATACATTTATACACCTTGATTTTTGGGGGCAAAAATCCTACAATAAGGCACAAACAGAGTTGTAACAGACCGAAAGCTCATCAGAGCTTTTTCATATAGATTTTACAGAAGAAAATAATAATCATGTTAATATAAAAAAGATGGGGAAAACGTTTCTGTAAGTAAAACTTACAGATGAATTTGTCGGAACAGGGAGTATAAATTGAGATCAAAAAGCGTAAAGCGAAGAAAATAAAAAAACAGGTAAACAAAATAAAAATGATACTCTGCCTGGTGGTAGAGGCTATCGTGATCCTGACACTTGTAGTGATCATCGGCTGGAATAAAGGGGTAGGTGACTGGATGGAGTCTCTGCAGAGACCGGTTGTCCGTAAGCTTGAGATGAGCGGTATCAACAGTCCCTACGCAGTGCTGATGCAGGTAAAAGGCGGAAAGATCATCGGAAATATGAAGGGCGATGAGAAGATCTATCCGGCTTCCATGACGAAGATCATGACGGTGATCGTGGCTATTGAGAACCTGGATGATCTGGATCAGGAGATCACTCTGACCCAGGAAATGTTCCAGGGGCTTTATGAGCAGGATGCCACCCAGGCAGGCTTTCAGCCCGGTGAGACCGTGCGGGCCATCGACCTTCTTTATGGTGCCATGCTGCCATCCGGTGCGGAGTGTTGTATCGCACTGGCGGATACCGTAGGCGGTTCCAGGGATGGATTTGTGGAGCTGATGAATAAGAAGGCACAGAGGATTGGAATGAATGATACACATTTCTGTGATACGACAGGGCTTCATGATCCGGATCATTACAGTACAGTGAGAGATATTGCGGTGCTGCTCAGGTATGCGCTTCGGAACGATACGTTCAGAGAGATCATTGAGAGTCCGCGGCATTCCACAGGAGTGACGAATATCCATCCCAGCGGGATCACATATTACAGTACCATGTTCAAAAATCTTTCTGACCCTTCCGTTACCGGCGGCAAGATCCTGGGCGCAAGACAGGATATACCAGCGAGGCGGGTCTGTGTCTTGCAAGCTTTGCAGAGATTTACGACAGGGAATACATACTGGTAACGGCAGGCGCATCGGGAAATACCGGAAGCCCACTCCATGTGGAGGATGCGGTGACGATCTATAACCGCCTTGGAAAGGCCATTGAGGCACAGATGACAGGCAGTGATGGATCGGAGTCTTGAAAAGATAAAGGACAAATTTTGTGTATCGCGAAGCGTGTTGCAGAGAACGGAGTGAACAGTAATATTTTTGGATAAATAAACACTGGCACAGAGGTGTATGCTGCTGTATTGGCAGCATAACGCTTCTGTGCCGTTTTTTGATTCTTCAAAATGAAATCGTATAGCGGGAACCTGCAATGTATTCACGGCTGATGTAAAGCGGATTTCCATCAGGAGCTTCCATATAGGAATCCAGGATCAGCACGGGATCGCCGGAAGACAGACGCAAAGTTTTTGCCATATCCGGGGAGGCTGCAGTAACAGAAATGGTGCTGCGGCTGGATTCTGCGATCGTACAGCGGTAGGTGTTTTTGATATATTCAAAAAAGAACCGTTTTCTACAGCGTTCGGATCAAAATCCGGGAAAAGCCGTGTGGGGAGCCAGGTGTGAACATCAATAACCGGAATACTGTCAGCCAGAAGAAGACGTTCCAGGAAAAAAACTTCCTCATCCGAAGTAAGCTGCAGAAAATCAGAGGTTACGCTGTTCGCAGGTTTTTTGCAGAAGGACAGTACGTGAGATTCCGGAATCCGGTCATTCTGACGGCAGGATTCGGAAAAGCTCATATTTTTCTGGGATTCAAATTTCCGGAAGATCATGGGGGATTTTACAAAGGTTCCTTTTCCCTGATGCTTGATAAGATAGCCTGTGTGCAAAGCTCCTCCACGGTACGTCGGACAGTGATCCGGCTGACATGGTAAAGATCGGCAAGCTCCGGCTCAGGAGGGATTTTTTCTCCGGGCTTATAAGTACCGTTTTTGATCTGCTGGGTGATGATATCCATAAGCTGCTTGTAAAGCGGCTGGATTGAATTTTTATTTAACATGAAAATATCCTTTCTGAGGTTGTTCATAAAAGATATTTTACTATAGTGCGGATGTATTTGTCCAGTAAGGGACAAACCTCTGCAGTGCGTCAGAAGGTATATTGGATGAATAATTAATCATAAATCATGAATATACTCTTTACTATAACGTTATAATATGTTATATTCTTCAAAAAGGTAAAATGCAAAAGTACAAGAAGGAGAAATTCATCTGAAAATCCGAAAAAACCTGTATTTTCAATGGATTCAGAGGATTCTCAGACGAATTTCCACGAAAACCGGAGGATGAAAATGGACGCAGTAAAAATCGTAAATAAGATCAACAAAGAGCATGGAACAATCAAAAATGTGTATTTTCTTGCATGCGGAGGATCTCTTGTGGATCTGTATCCGGGATATTATTTTGTCCGTGCGGAATCCGCAGTGATGGATGCACAGTGGATCCCTGCAAGAGAGTTTGCACTGACACCGCCGAAGAAGCTGGGAAAAGACAGTCTTCTGATCATCTGCTCCCACAGTGGCAAGACAAAGGAGTGTCTGGAGGCAGCAAAAACAGGAATGGATGCAGGTGCGGCTGTTGTTACAATGACACATGCGCCAGGTTCTCCATGTGATACCGATAAATGGATCTCCGTTGTATACGACTGGGCACCGGGGGTAAAGGAAGCAGAGAAGCCTCAGGGAATCGTACTTCGTATTCTTAATGAGCTGATGAAGGTACAGGAGCCGGGATATAAGCTTTACGATAAGATCGTGGAAGGCTTTGAAAAGATCGATGATGTTATTGCAGCTGCAGTGAAGGATCAGCAGAATGCAGCATGGCTTTTTGCAGAAAAATATTCAGAGGAACCGAACCTTTATATCATGGCATCGGGAGCTTCCTATTCTCAGGCATATGGCTTTGCGATCTGCTCACTTCAGGAAATGCAGTGGATGGACTGCGGTTATCTGAACAGTGCGGAATATTTCCATGGACGTTTGAGGTAACGGATGAGGATCATCTTTATATCCTTATGATGAGCCGGGGCAGAAATCGTATGATGGATGCGCGTGTGCTGACTTTCCTTGAAAAATACGGAAAGAAATACGAAGTGATCGATGCGGATAAGCTTGGTATGGAAGCAATTGATGACAGCTGTGTGGAATATTTTACCCCGATGCTGTTCTACACCATGACGACCGTTTACCGTACCGCTCTCCAGGATAAACGCCGTCATCCGCTGGATATGAGAAGATATATGGGCGTTGTAGAGTACTAAAGGTGCTACTGTGCCTGTGCACAGAGAAAGGGAAAATATGAGTAAATACAGTACAAGGCTTCTTGGCTTCGGAGACAATGTAGTGGATATCTATGATCATCTGAAAACCATGTATCCAGGCGGAAACTGCGTAAACGTCAGTGTTTACGGAAAGATGGCCGGATGTGAAAAAACAGCGTATATGGGATATTTCGGAGATGACGACAGAGCAGAACTGATCATGGATACACTGGAAAAAATCGGCGTGGAAACCGTAAAGTGCAGACAGCTGCATGGCGAGAACGGTTATTCCAGGATCACATTAAAAGACGGAGACCGTGAGTTCCTGGATTTTAATGATGGTGGTATCCGTGGAAAAACACCGTATATCCTTGATCGTTTTGATCTGGAATATATGAAAGGCTTTGATGTGGTACATAGCGGAAATTACTCTTTTACGGAGGAAGAGCTGCATAAGATCAAAGAGGCGGGAATTCCGGTTTCTTTTGACTTTTCTGATGATTCCACAGAGGAATATTATGAAAAAACAGCACCGGAGGTTACTTACGCATTTTGCTCCTTTGACGGAACCGACCAGGAGGCAGAAGAGCATCTGAAAAAGATCATCTCCATGGGGCCGAAGCTTGCCATGGCCTCCAGAGGAGCCAAGGGCTGCATTCTTTATGACGGAAGGAATTTTTACCGACAGCCGGCAGCGCCGCTTACGGAAGTAAAAGATACTCTTGGCGCCGGGGATTCACTGATCGCATCTTTCCTTACCGGGTATATCGGAAGAAGGAAAAACGGCATGGCGGAGGAAACCGCGATCTGTGAAAGTCTTGAAGAGGCAGCTGCTTTTGCAGCGGGCATTTGTGGCATGGAAGGTGCTTTTGGCTACGGAAAAAAATATGAATAGCAGGAGGGGAAAATAATGGGACGCAATGGAAAAAGCAGAGCTCTTATCTGTTTTGTACTGTGTATGATCATGGCTCTGCCGATATATTTCAGCAGTGCAGTGGCAGTAAAAGCGGCAGAACAGCAGACCATCATCATAGGAACGAACGCAGAGTATTCACCATTTGAATACCTGGATGATAATGGAAATATTACAGGTTTTGATTACGATCTTCTGGAGGCGATCGCCAAGGAAGAAAACGTAAAGCTGGTATGGAAGGATATGCCCTTTGATTCCCTGATGGGTTCCATGGAGGCTGGTGATGTACAGGTGATCGCAGCCGGGATCGGACCTACGGAGGACCGTAAAAAAGCGTTGATTTTTCCGATGTTTATTACACCGGTACACAGTGCATCATCAGCCGTAAGGATAATCCGATCAAGGATTTTGAGGAGATGTCCGGAAAAACCGTTGCAGTTCTGGAGGGTGCACAGAGTGATATGATCGCATCCGGCGAGACTACTGATTACGGTGAAGTTAAGGATGCCAAAGTAAAAAGATTTAAAAACGCTTCCAGTGCAGTCATGGAGCTGAAAAACGGTGGAGCAGATGCAGTTCTGATCGACAATATCATGGCGGAGATCTACTGCAAACAGAACTCAGACCTGCAGTATGAGTCCGTGCCAAGTACAGCAGAGGATACGGTTTTCTGTATTGAAAAAGGAAACACAGAGCTTGTCCAGATCATCAATGACGGGCTTGCAAAAGTAAAAAAATCCGGGGAATATGATGATCTTTATCAGAAGTATTTTGTGGACACACTTGAAAACAGCGAGGATGTGACAGATGTAGCAGCAACCGATGGTTTTCTGGGACTTTTAAGCTTTATTTTCCTTCAGGATAATCGTTGGAAGTTTTATATTAACGGTCTTGGGATTACGCTGATCGTTTCCCTTTTGTCAGTGATCGTAGGTATCCTGATCGGTCTTGTAGTGGCTCTGGTACGTCTTGGAGCTGCGAAAAAAGGCAGAAGAACCATTCTTTCCACGATCGCGGATATTTATGTTGATGTGATCCGTGGAACACCGTCAGTCCTTCAGCTGATGATCATCTATTTTGCAGTGTTCCACAGCAGGCTGGGATATGTGGCAGCAGTGGTCAGCTTCGGTATCAACAGCGGTGCATATGTTTCCGAGGTTATCCGCGGAGGTATTTTATCTGTGGACAAGGGCCAGAGCGAGGCTGGTCGTTCTCTGGGTCTTGGGTATAAAGATACCATGCGTTTCATTATCATTCCGCAGGCTGTAAAAACCATCCTTCCGGCAATGGGTAATGAGTTTATCCAGCTGATCAAAGAAACATCTATTTTAGGTTATGTAGGTATCATGGATCTGACAAAAGCGGCAAGCTATGTTTCTTCCCGTACTTATCAGATGTTTATTCCGCTGATCGTTGCAGGTATCATGTATTATCTGATCGTGAAGTGCCTGAGCCTTCTGCTGAAGAGATTTGAAAGGAGACTGAGAGAAAGTGATTGATGTTAAAAATCTGAAAAAGTCCTTCGGGGACGTACACGTATTAAAGGGAATCACAACTCACGTAAACAAGGGTGAGTGTATCTGCATCATCGGTCCGTCCGGCTCCGGAAAATCTACATTTCTGCGCTGCCTGAACCTTCTGGAAAAACCGGAGGAAGGAGAGATCACCGTAAACGGACAGCAGCTTCTGGATCCGAAGCTGGATGTAGATAAATTCAGGGAAAATGTGGGAATGGTTTTTCAGCATTTTAATCTGTTTCCAAATATGACAGTATTGAAAAATATCACCCTTGCGCCGGTGCGTCTTGGCAAATGGAATGCAGCGGAAGCTGATCAGAAGGCGAGGGCTCTTTTGAAAAGAGTCGGCCTTGAAGAAAAAGCCGATGTCTATCCCGGAAAGCTTTCAGGCGGACAGAAGCAGAGGGTTGCCATTGCCAGAGCCCTTGCAATGAATCCCCAGGTGCTTCTGTTCGACGAGCCGACATCAGCTCTTGATCCGGAGATGGTCGGAGAGGTTCTTGAGGTTATGAAGGAGCTTGCAAAAGAAGGCATGACCATGCTGGTGGTTACCCATGAGATGGGATTTGCAAGGGAGGTCAGCGACAGAGTGCTCTTTATGGATGATGGGGTGATTCTTGAGGATAGAAATCCGAAAGAACTGTTTGGGGATCCTCGAGAGGAAAGGACGAAGGAGTTTCTTCCCAAGTGTTGTAGGTTTTTTGGGTAAAAAAAGTTTTGTTTTGAAAAAACGGGGAAATTCGTGG
>ENA-OQCS01000284-OQCS01000284.1-human-gut-metagenome-genome-assembly--contig:-NODE-284-length-27875-cov-3.379811_pt1 | contig 27875 bp, 27 predicted proteins | sample MGYA00242757_ERZ504575 | MGnify/ENA primary metagenome ERZ504575 (study PRJEB26092, sample SAMD00036297) | human gut metagenome | host: Homo sapiens | study: EMG produced TPA metagenomics assembly of... | reverse complement strand
ACTCCGGAGATGAAAGTGGAAGGCGAGACCGAAAGTGAAAAAGAGGAAAAGGAGTCTTCGGGAGAGAGTGAACGAAAGTATGAAGTCACTGCAAATAGCGCTTTGAGTGAATATCTGGCAGTAAATATGCTCAATGCGAACACAAGTATCAGTTTGAAGGAATTTCCGGAAAGTGCAGATACGGATTATCTGTTGGATGCATGGGAAGAAGCGGTTTATCAAAACCCAATGGTACTCGGAGTGACGGGGGCGTCAATCGCAAACGGCGGAAAGACACTGCATGTCAAATATGATACAAAATCGGAAGAAATAAAGAAAAAACAAAAAGAAATCTCGAAAGAGGCAGAACGTGTTGTAGACAGTATTATTACGGACGATATGACAGAACTTGAGAAAGAAATGGCGATCAATCAATATCTGTGCGATACTGCTGAATACGATATGGACGCGCTTGAAAATGCAGAAGAAAACGATTTTGCCGGAGTCGATGCAAAGTTTAATGATTCCTTTACACCGTATGGCGTTTTGTTAAATAAAACAGGAGTGTGTTCAAGTTATGCCGGAGCATTCAAACTTCTGGCGCAGCAGGCCGGACTGGAATGTATCGTTGTGACAGGAAATCTGGACGGTGAACTTCCCCACGCATGGAATAAGATTAAAATAGACGGGGAGTGGAGGATCGTAGATTCCACGAATAACGATAATGAGTTGATCTTAAATGCGCTGTTAAATCTTCCCGATTACGCGGCAGACAAAGTGCTTGTAGAAGACGAACGTTTTGTACTTGACGATAAGGTGAAAGATTATGAAGCAAAGTCGGATGACAAAGAGTTTTACCGGATAGAAGGAAAATTTATGAGAAAAATAAAATTTGAGCCGCTTAAAAATGAATTAAAAGAAGAGGGAATTGCGGTATTGCGTACAGATTATACATTAAGCGATAAAGAGTTTATGAAGATCGCACAAGAAGTAGTCGAAGGATACGGAAGCGGAGAACTGGGAGGATATTACTGGCTTGGGGTAATTTATTTAACAGACGAAGAAGGAAGAGAAAAATAAAAGAAAACAGAGCGAGAGCAGAAAATATAAAAGTATATAATATAAATTTATATATAACGAGGAGGAAAAGGTATGAAAAAACGTAGGAACAAATTAGTGACACTGGGAATGGCAGCGATGATGACAGCGGCGCTTATGTCAGGATGCGGGAAAAAGGCGACTCCGGAAAACTTATTAAAAGACATGGCGAAAAACATGAAAGACACAGAGTCGGTAGTGGCAAACATGAAGATGGATATGGAGATGGGAGACGATACAACTACGATCGGCATCCAGATGGATATGGATATCGACATGGATCTTAAATCAGGAGAAAGTCACGCCAAAGGCGCGGTAGACATGAAAATGATGGGCACCAATGTCGGAACAGAGATTGAAATGTATACTGTAAAAGAAAAAGATCAGTATATTGTGTATACGATGGCGAACGATCAGTGGCAAAAAGAAGAGATGGATGATTCTGCGGCAGATATGGCGGAGAACTTTCGGATCTTACAGGAAGTATGGGAGGACACGCAAAATCTTTTGAGATGTCCAAAGAAAAGGTGGAAGTAAACGGCGAAAAATGTTTTGAGATGAAAGGCGAGATTAAAGGCTCTGACATTGTGGGCATGATGGAATCAGGTATGGCAGACAGCTTAGGTTCTGAAATTGACGAAGATGTGATCAAAGATCTTGAACTTCCGTGTACGATCGCCGTTTATGAAGATGATATTCTTCCGGCAAAGATTTCTTTCGATATGCAGGATATTATGGAAAAGGCGATGGAAGAAGAAGGCGTTGATGTTTCGGCATGCTCGATCGAAGTGACATACCATGAATATGACAGTGTAGGCGAGATTAAAGTTCCGAACGATGTGATTGAAAAAGCAGGCGGAGAAGTGTCTGACGATAAAGAGGACAAAGAAGATAAAGACGACGATAAAAAGCGGATAAACCGGCAGAGCAGAGTAAAGAACTTGGCGCGAAATGGGACAGCTATACGGTTCAGATCAACGATAAAGTTCTTAAGCTTCCGTGCAGTCTGGCAGATCTGGAAGCCACAGGTCTGAAACTCGACAGAGAATATACACCTGAAGACTATGTTGTAAATGCAGGCGAATATGAGTTGGCATGGTTTGAAGACGAAAACGGAAATACGATTATGGCGGATATGGTAAACACAGGAGATGATCCGAAAGCATTGAAAGATTGTATCGTAGGAGCGATTTCTGTAGATGATTATGATCTTGAAGAAGGCGGACTGACAGTTTTGTTCCCGGGCGGAATTACGGTTGGAACGAAAGAAGCGGACGTTCTTGCAGCTTACGGCGAACCGACGGATTCGTATAAAGATGAAGAATATGGAAATACTTATTACTGGTATGACAAAGAAAGTTACGACAACTCATGTACAGTTGAAACAGATGCAGAAACGGGTCTTGTCGAAAATATTACCCTGCAGTGTTATGAATAAAGATTTCGAGAGATAAAGCTTGAAAAAATATATCATAGCCTGAAAAAGGGCGGGAGGTCTTTCCGGAAATTCGTTTGCGGAAGATATTCCCGCCCTTTTCGTTGTATGGCTGAACGATTCCGGAAGAAGTTGTTTTTTTACTGTATGCAGAAGTTGTTTTTTTGCTGTATTGGTTACATTTTCATAATAAGTATGATAATATATAGAAATAGCGTAAAATTGACAAACGAAAAGGAGGTTTCATATGATTAAATTATATGAAAACGGTGTGTATTTGCTCAATGGCACTGAGATTGTTGAAGATACAGGGAGCGCACAGGTTTCGGTTTCTAAAGAAGAAGCAGCGAAAAACACGATAGCTTACGGCGTGTTAGAGGCGCATAATACTTCTTCTGATATGAAGAACCTGCAGATTAAATTTGATAAATTGACATCACATGATATTACTTTGTCGGAATTATTCAGACAGCCCGTGCTTCGGGTCTTGAGAAGTTTCCGATTCCATATGTATTGACAAACTGTCATAACAGCCTTTGTGCGGTTGGCGGTACGATTAATGAAGACGATCATATGTTTGGTCTGACATGTGCGAAAAAATACGGCGGCATGTATGTTCCGCCGCATCAGGCAGTTATCCATCAGTTTGCGAGAGAGATGCTCGCAGGCGGCGGAAAGATGATCCTCGGATCGGACAGTCATACACGTTATGGCGCACTTGGTACAATGGCTATGGGAGAAGGCGGTCCTGAACTTGTAAAACAGCTCCTGAACAAAACGTATGATATTAAGATGCCGGGAGTGATCGCTGTTTATCTTGAAGGCGAGCCGATGAAAGGGGTAGGTCCGCAGGACGTTGCGCTTGCAATTATCGGGGCTACATTTAAAAACGGCTATGTTAATAATAAAGTAATGGAATTCGTCGGACCGGGCGTGAAAAACTTAAGCGCTGATTTCCGTATCGGAATAGATGTTATGACGACGGAGACAACCTGTCTTTCATCCATCTGGACGACAGATGAAAAGATCGAAGAATTCTATGAGATTCACGGAAGAAAAGAAGAATATAAAGAATTAAATCCGGGAGCGGTTACATATTATGACGGATGTGTTCGTGTGAACTTAAGTGAGATCAAACCGATGATCGCAATGCCGTTCCATCCAAGCAACGTCTATACGATTGATGAATTGAACGCAAATCTGTCAGACATCCTTCATGACGTAGAGCAGAAAGCTCTCGTAAGTCTTGACGGAGCTGTAGAGTATTCTCTTCAGGACAAGATCCGAGACGGAAAACTCTATGTAGATCAGGGAATTATCGCAGGATGTGCGGGAGGCGGTTTTGAAAATATCTGTGCGGCAGCAGATATCATCAAAGGTCATAATATCGGATCGGATGCATTTACGTTCAGCGTATATCCGGCAAGTACGCCGATTTATATGGAACTTGTGAAAAATGGTGTCGTAGCCGATCTTATGGAAGCGGGAACAGTTGTAAAAACAGCATTTTGCGGTCCGTGTTTCGGAGCGGGAGATACACCGGCAAATAATGCGTTCTCTATCCGTCATACAACGAGAAACTTCCCGAACCGTGAAGGAAGCAAGCTTCAGAGCGGTCAGATTTCTTCTGTTGCTCTTATGGATGCTCGTTCCATTGCGGCGACAGCGGCAAATAAAGGATATCTGACGCCTGCTACGGCATTTGATGTAGAATATAAAGGACAGAAGTATCATTTTGATCAGAATATTTATGCGAATCGTGTGTTCGACAGCAAAGGCAAAGCAGATCCGAATGTAGAGATCCAGTTTGGTCCGAATATTAAAGACTGGCCGGAGATGTCGGCGCTTCCTGAGAATCTGATCGTGAAGGTCGTATCTGAAATCCACGATCCGGTAACGACAACAGATGAACTTATTCCGTCAGGAGAGACGTCTTCGTATCGTTCTAATCCGCTTGGACTTGCAGAGTTTGCACTTTCAAGAAAAGATCCCGCATATGTGGGAAGAGCAAAGGAAGTTCAGAAAGCACAGAAAGCAATCGAGGCAGGAACATGTCCTCTTGATGCTCTGGAGGAACTGAAACCGGTTATGTCTAAGATCCAGGCAGCGTATCCGGAAGTCGGAGAAGGAAATGTCGGTGTAGGAAGTACGATCTTCGCAGTAAAACCGGGAGATGGATCGGCTCGTGAGCAGGCTGCCTCCTGCCAGAAAGTTCTCGGAGGCTGGGCAAACATTGCTGTAGAATATGCGACAAAACGTTATCGCTCCAACCTGATTAACTGGGGAATGCTTCCATTTTTGACAGATGCGGATCATGAGGCGCTTCCGTTTAAAAACGGAGATTACATTTTCGTTCCGAATGTGAGAAAAGCAGTTGAGGAAAAGAAAGACGTTATCAACGCATATGTTGTTGGTGATGAATTGAAAGAGATCCAGCTGAAACTCGGGGATCTGACAGATGCCGAGAGACAGATTATTCTGGATGGATGTCTGATCAACTACTATAAGGCAACAAAATAAAACAGTAAAATAATAGAATCCCCTGACAGCGAGATGCAAAAGAAACATCTGCGGCGGTCAGGGGATTTTTTGTAACGGAAAATTCATTTCTGTGTGAAAGATGTTCTGAGTGTGGGGGTTAGTATGCTGAAAGTATTAGAGTGGATGTGCAGTTTGTGGGGATGAAAATGTTATGTAGATGATAATAAGAGGTGATTACGGGTATAATAAATGTGCAAGAATTTATGGAAATATAAAAGAAATAGAAATTGCGTTTTTTGATAAGTAATAATACGCAAAACATGCGTGCTTAACTGCAAAAAATACGCGAAATTTGCGCGTTTTAATTGCGCGTTTCCATATTTTATGGTAGCATTTGAATGAGGTGGAAAAATATGATGCTGAGAGAACTGCGGAAACAGAAAAAACTAACCCAAGCGGAATGTGCGAAATATTTAGGAGTGCCATTGCGTACTTATCAAAATTATGAAACTGATGCAGCTAAGCGTACGTCAATAAAATATTTGTATATGCTCGAAAAACTAGAACAATATGGATTTGTGGATGAAGATCATGGTATATTAAGCATACAGAAGATAAAAGATGTGTGTACCGATGTATTTGCAGATTATGATATAGAGTATTGTTATCTTTTTGGCTCTTATGCGAAAGGAAAAGCGACAGAAACTAGTGATGTAGATCTTTTAATTGGAACGTCGGTGTCCGGAATACATTTTTATGGTTTGGTAGAAGCAATAAGAGAAGGACTTCATAAAAGAGTTGATATTCTGAACCGTGAACAGCTAGAGTCTAATTTGGAATTGATAAATGAAATATTAAAGGATGGAATTAAAATTTATGGATAATAAGAAGACTGACCAATATTATATTGATAAGATTATTACAGACCTCACTTTTATTAGAACACATACAGAGAGCCTGTCAAAATCGAAATTGGAAGAGGATGAGATTCTTGTTGATTCTATTATGTTTCGGCTAATACAGGTGGCAGAAAATTCCGAGAAATTGACAGAAAAATTTAAAAAAACATATCCATCCATTCCGTGGAGAGCTATTAAAGGATTGCGGAATCGAATTGTACATGAATATGGAAATGTAGACCTTACGATTGTATATGATACGGTAAAAAAAGATATACCGGAATTGATCGGAATATTGGAAGGAATCTGCCGTTGCAAAAAGAATAAAAAGTTCCCTGACAGCGAGATGCAAAAGAAACATCTGCGGCGGTCAGGGGATTTTTTATTTACTGTATTCTTGAATCAGATCGTGTATTTTTCTATAAGCTTCTTCAGATGTGAAGAATATTTCATCGTCAAGCGTATCGCAAAAATCAAAAAATGTAAAAAGCAGTCCGGGTTCTTCGATGTTCAGGTAGATCATCCGTCTGTATTTGAAGTCTGAAACATGAAATAGCCGTACTGGCGTCCGGCAAAGAGGTAAAATTCATGGTCGATCATGCCGATCGCCCGCTTCAAAAGCCGATTATGCTCGTTGAGCATGGAGTTTGCCAACTGCCGAATCAGAAAGAGGCGATCGCTTAAGTTCAGCGGAGTATATGCATATGCAGGATACTCTCCGACGCGGCCGGTATTTAAAAACTTTCTTATTCCTTCGATAGAACAGATAAACGTAAGGTCGGCAGAAGCGGGAATTGATTGAAGTTCATGTAAATAGTTCTGAAGTCTGTCGAGAAGTTCGCTTCGGTGTGGAAGATCTTTTACAATGTAAGTCTCTAACATGTCTCTTGTCAAAAACCTTGTCAGGCACGGAAGCATTTGAAAGAAATAACCTTCGGTTATGTTCTGCATTGTATTTTCGACATACTGTATTTGTCCGCCTAAATCTGTGACCGGGCGAAGCAGGGGTGTTGTCTGCGCCAGGTACTGACTGAACAGATAGGAAAATAATTTTAGTGACTCCGGGTCTTTAGTAATAAAGCCGGACTGCATATCTGAAGAAATCAGACAGGCATATTCAGTAGTGATAACCGCATAAGGAAATAAAGCAAACGCTGAAGTTACGGCATCAATATCATCATAGTAATAGTAACAGTTATATTGATAATGATTACTGTACAGAGGAAGAATATTTCTCAGGCGGTTCAGATTATAATTTTGCCGTGCAAATGACACGTTCTGGTTATTGTTCAGGCAGATAATGTGATCGATGTCTACAGAAGAGGACGCATAACCACCTGCTGTAAGAATGTTCATAAGAAACGTGTAATCCGGCTGGATGAGCAGACTGATCTTTCCACCTGATTTTTTCAGTTCCGAGGCGATGATGTAAAGGAGCGAGCGATTGATCTCAAGATGAGAATGAAGCAAGGTAGCATTGTCGGCGTAATCGGACGCATTGGAAGGTGAAGTTGCCGGAAGCTGCAGTGTCGGAATACGGAATTCTTCAAAAAACTGTTGTACGGCTTTTCTCCTGTAATAGTTTTCGCGTCCGATCAGGGCAATGTGATATGATTCTTCCATATCGGCCTGTTCTGAAGGCGACAAATGCATAAATTTACACATTTTTTCTACCATTTCTAAAGAAGACGGTTTTCGTTGCCCTTTTATAATCTTGTACATATTGGATCGATCCAAATTACAGTATTGGGCAAGAGCGTAAGTTTTGATGTTTTTATTGTGGATATGTTCTGATAATAATGTCGCAAAATCCGGCATAATCTTAATCTCCCTCTCACATGTTTTCCTCGGTAAAAAAGAATACTCCCACATGGCAAAATACCAGGGGGGGTATTACTTTTTGAAAGACAAACTAATACAGGATAATTATATAAAAGCAAATATAAAAAATCTATAAAAATCCGACAAAAAAGCTGACCACAAAGGTTGACACATCTTTGAGAACAAAGGAAAACCCTATATTATACATATAATGACAAATATTATATGTAGCAGGAGGAAGAGATTATGGGTAAAAAACTAACGAAAAAACTGTTGGTATTTCTTACACTCATGTGCATGATCATCGGCATGAATGTATCGGTATCAGCAGAAACTGGATCGACGGGAAATACCAAAGCGATAAGCGCTGCGGAAAATCCGGCGGACGGAACGCTTCAGGTATGGCTTGAGTATGAAGATGATAACGGAAACAGTGTAGCGTTGTCAGGCGGAAGCTGCTTTTTGATCAATGAAGAGTATGTACTTTCCAACTATCATATTTTCAATTTGAATGAAGAGATTGCTCCTGGTGTGACGATCAGAAGCGCGGCAATGGAAACGTTGGGATTATCCGAATTAAAAGACAACGATCCGCATCTGAAGATCAGAGTATATGCGAACCGTGACATGAGCGTGCTGGCAACGATCCATGACAGTGTGCAGAGTCAGACGATGGACTATGTAGCAATGAAACTGTCGGATAAGATTTATGACAGAAAACCGCTTGCTTTGGGAGACAGCAGTACAGTTCAGCAGACACAGACAGTAAACGCATACGGATTCCCGGAAGACTCGATCGAAAATAAAGAGTTTAATACGGCGGCTGACGTATCTGCAACAGACGGAACGATTTCTAAGCTGACAGTCGGAGGAAGAGCTGATTTCTTCGAGCACACTGCACAGCTTAACCATGGAGATTCCGGCGGTCCTCTTGTAGATTCCAACAAGTCGGTAATCGGTGTTAATACATTTACATATGGAAACAGCTCAGATCAGAAATACTACGCAGTACAGATCAACGCGATCAAGAGTGGTCTTGACACATTCGGTATCTCCTATATTAATGCAGGGGCACAGGCAACAACACAGACTCCTGATGAAGAAGAGCCGGAAGAAAAAGAAGGACCGGACGCAGATCTTGTAACAGCGCTTAAGAGTGAAATTACAAAGGCGAAAGCAGTTGATACGAAAAATTACACAGAAGAAAGTGTAAAAGTTCTCAACGATACAATCTCAGAAGCAGAAAAAGTTGCGAACGATACAGAGGCTACAGACGCACAGGTGACATCGGCAACATCAGATGTAAAAGCTGCTGTTGAAAATCTGGAAGAAAAAAGCGGAATGAACTTCCTGTTGATCGGCGGAATCGCAGCAGGAGTGATCGTTGTTGTAGTAGTAATCATTATTATCGTAGTTTCTTCTAACAGCAAGAAGAAAAAGAAAGCACAGGCAGGAAACGGAAATGTTCCTCCGTCAGGAATGCCTCAGCAGCCGAACGGAGCTGTAGTACCTCCGAACCGTGCACCGGAACAGCCGAAAGCGCCTTACGCACAGCCGTATCAGGCAGAGCCGGATGGAGCAGGCGAGACTACTTTGCTTGATTCGGGAGCAGGCGAAACAACGTTACTTAACGGAGCAGGAAGCGCTTATCTGATCAGAAAGAAAAACGGTGAGAAGATTACGATCAATTCACAGAACTTTGCAATCGGAAAAGAAAGAAGAAGAGTGAACTATTGTATTTCCGATAATACTTCTGTCAGCAGATATCATGTAGTGATCACAAAGAAAGGTTCTGATTACTATGCGGCAGATCAGAAGTCAAGCAACTTCACGTTTGTAAACGGAGTTCAGTTAAATCCATATCAGGAAACACTGCTGACAGACAGATCGACATTGAAGATTTCGGATGAAGAATTTGAATTTCATGCATCATGATCTAAACGATAAAAGCGCTGATTATAATTGACAAAAGAGTAAAGGGCAGTGAGAGGCAGAATGGGATTTTTAAGTGTTGTACATAGTGACAGAGGAATTAAAAAGAATACGAATCAGGATTCTGTCTTAATCAAAGAGGCATCCACAGACTACGGCGACGTTATGCTTGCTGTAGTTTGTGATGGAATGGGCGGTCTTGCCAAAGGTGAGGTCGCCAGCGCCGCTTTGATCAAGGCATTTTCTATGTGGTTTGAAGTTCAGTTTCCGGAACTTCTTTATCGGAGAAGGACGGCTGATGGGATTAACCGTATGGAATTGGAAAACGAAATAAATAAACTGATCCTTGATGTAAATCAAGAATCGCCGATCACGGAAAGATTTCCCATATTGCGATGGGAACAACTGCGGCGGTACTTCTGATGGCAGAAGGGAAATATTATACGATGAATGTGGGCGACTCCAGAGTCTATAAAATTGACGGACAGGGGATGACTCAGTTGACAAAAGATCAGACGTTTGTACAAAAAGAGATTGACGCAGGGAGAATGACGCCGGATGAGGCGAGAGTGCATCCGCAGCGGAACGTACTTCTTCAATGCGTCGGAGCAAGCGAGGTGATCATTCCGGAGTTTACACAGGGAGAATATAAGTCGGGCGAAGTTATATGCTCTGCTCTGACGGATTTCGCCATGTGATCACGGAAGAGGAATTTTATAAATTGATAGATCCTGAAAAAATGGAGACGGAAAGAGCGCTGAAAGACGCAGCGGTCTATTGTACGGAATTGAATAAATCACGTCAGGAGAAAGATAATATTTCAGTCATTCTCCTTAAGGTGTGTTAGAGGATAAATATATGCTGGAAATAGGATCAATTATAGACGGTAAATACAAAATACTGAATAAGATCGGTCAGGGCGGAATGAGCGTCGTTTATCTTGCGATGAACGAGAGGGCAAATAAACAATGGGCGATCAAAGAAGTCCGAAAAGACGGCGTGAAAGATTACGAAGTTGTACGGCAGGGACTGATCGCGGAAACCGATATTTTGAAACGGTTAAATCATCCGCATTTACCGAGTATCATCGATGTGATCGACAGGGATGATACGTTCCTGATCGTAATGGATTATATCGAAGGAAAGGCGCTCGATTACTGGCTGAAAAAAGAAGGCGCGCAGCCGCAGGAACGGGTTGTGGAATGGGCGAAACAGATCTGTGATGTGTTCGGGTATCTTCATTCGAGGAAACCGCCGATCATTTACAGAGACTTAAAACCGGCGAACGTCATGCTGAAGCCGGACGGCCAGATCATGATCATCGACTTCGGAACGGCCCGCGAATTTAAAGAGACAAGTATTGAAGATACGTCTTGTCTCGGAACGCAGGGATATGCAGCGCCCGAACAGTACGGCGGGCATGGGCAGACGGACGCCCGTACCGATATTTATACGCTGGGTGCGACGATGTACCATTTGCTGACAGGACATAATCCGAGTCTTCCGCCGTATGAGATGTATCCGATCCGAAGATGGAATCCGCAGCTCTCGTCAGGATTGGAAGAAATCGTACTGAAATGTACGCAGAGAAATCCGAACGACCGTTATCAGTCGTGCGCGGAACTGATGTACGCGCTGGAGCATTACGGAGAATTAGATCAGGAATACCGGAAACGGCAGATGAGGAAATGGCGGACGTTCGTTGCAATGTGTTCGCTGACTGCCGCATCACTTCTCGGATGCGTCGGATTTAAAGTCGGGGAGACGATGACGACAAAGAGCAGTTATGAAGGATATATAAAAGAGGCGGCGAACTCGCCGGAACAAAGTGAACGGGAAAAATATTATACAGATGCAATTAAGATAGACCCTCGAAGAGGAGAAGCGTATCACAATCTTTTGCAGTTATGCATCCGCGGAGCAGACGGGTCGGAAAACGATTTTGACAGAGAAGAGACAGCGCGGCTTACGTCGGTTCTTGGATATAAAGGCAGCGGAAACCGGACAAATGAAAGTTATTTTGAAGGAAATAAAGAAGAATACGACGAATTCGCTTTTCAAATGGGACTGGCGTACTTTTATTCATATGAGGGAGGAGAAAAGAGCGGAAAATCAATGTCTCAAACATGGTTTGAAAAAGCGGCGGAAAGCGAAAGCCTCGATAAAGATAAAAAGGAATTGTCGAAAAGATTCGCAAGTATCGCGGCGTACTATGCTTCTCTTGATTCAGTGGATGAGAGCGGATACAGCACAACTTCTTACGGAGACTACTGGATCGATCTTGTCAGCCTGACGGACGGAGATCTTACAAGTGTGGTAAATCCTGAGACAGCTCTTGTAATGTATAAAGAACTTGTATACAGGATTGATGAAAACGCGCTTGATTTCAACGTGCGGGAGTGACAAAAGGCGAACTTCTGGGAGAACTCGAAGAAACGAAAAAGACGCTGGAGACAACGTCGTTTGCATCGACGAATGCAAATCAGACGGATATCAACGAGCAGAAAAAACAGGAGATTCTGAACAATATCAGCAGCGCGAAAGAGCATGTGCAGGTAGCATTTGAATCCCGGGGAACAGGAGGGGATGCTGATGCAGAGTGAACAGATCATCAATATACTTCATATCGGATTTATTATCTGTCTTGTGCTGACAATTTTATTTGCGGCGCTGAGCGTTTTCTTTTTCTTTCAATTTAAAATACGCGATGTGTTTAACGCTATCACGGGAAGGGCGCAGCGAAAGAGCGTTCAGCAGATGGAAGAAGAAAATGCAAAGACAGGAAAGTTAAGACAGGATTATTATTCGACGCCGACAAGTTCAGACCTTTATACGACGCCAAGCGGAAGGATACCTCCGGTTATGTCTGCGCAGCAGGCAGCAGGCGGACAGGCAGACGGCGCGGCGTACACAGAACAAGTTTACCATTCGGCAGATCCGGAAGGAAGAGAACATACAATGCAGCTTCACACAGCACAGCAGGCAGCGTCTGATAACGGAGGAAGTGAAGCAACGACTTTGTTGAACAGCGGAAGCGAAGAGACAACTCTGCTGAACAGCGGAAGCGAAGAAACGACTCTGCTGAACAGCGGAAGTGAAGAAACGACTCTGCTGAACAGTGGAAGTGAAGAAACGACATTGCTCAACGGCAGAAACGGCGGCACAGCGGCACAAAGAAATGCCGGATTCGGAGAAACAACTTTATTGACGCCGGAAATGGAAACGTCGTTTGTTCAGGCAAAGACAAATGAAAAACCGGAATGGAATTTCGTTATTAAAAAAGAAATTATGGAAATCCATACGAATGAGATCGTTTAAAGAAAACAAAAAAGATATTAATCGATTTATCTTGCAGCAGAAAGAAGGAAACAGATTGAAACCAAGAACAGTAAAAAAAGGATTTCTCGGTGTGATGGGATTATTTCTCCTGTCTGCACTGACTCCGGCGCTGATTCCGTTTGCCGTTGACAAAAACGGCGATCTTACACAGATCGGATATGCGGCGGGGGCATTGTTTTGGCTCGGTCTTCTGCTTGGAATCGTAGCATATTTGTTTTTGGCGAGAAAGGCGAAGCCTCTGACAGAACAGGCAGGAAAACGGAAACTTCCGTCAGTGATCTGCTTTTTCAGTAATACGCCTGCGATTGCGGCAGACGCAGTTATGATCGTGTCGATCGCAGCGACAATCTATTGTGCGCTTCATATCGAAGTGAATGATTTTCTGGCAATTACGGCGCTGGTATTTGCGCTTGCAGGGGTTTATGCACATTTTCTGTTTAACGGAAACGTGTATTTCTATATATGGAACAGCCGGAACAGACAGAGGAAGAGACAGACAAAAGAACGGCAAAACAAAGAAGAACAGGAAGGGATGAAAGCATGAAAAAGAAGCAAAAACTAAAAGAAAGGATATGTGCGCTCGTCCTTGCGCTGGCGATGGTACTGACTTGGGTACTGCCGGATGCAGGTATGACGGTTCAGGCGGCGGCTGGCGATGCAAAAAAAGTTACGCTGAAATTTAAAGATGCCGCAGAGGAAACACGCGGGATAGCGCACTTACTTTGAAATTACAAAGTAATGATGATCCGAGCTATGAGAAGAAAAAGGAAATCGAGGTTAAAGCCGGAGAGACAAGTAAAGAAATTGAGTTAAAAGAAGGAGTAGAATATAACTACGAAGTAGAGAAAACCGGATATGAGACAACAAAAGATGGTCGGTTTACGGTTGAGGCGGAGAAAGCGGATATTGACATTCTGCTTACAATGTCAGAGATTACACTTTTGCCGACGACAGATTCAGTTAGTCTGAAGTCGGAGAAACATATGATATATCAGTAACAAATCCGGTGCAAGAACTTGCTTATACATGGAGCACAACAGATGGGAATGTTGCATCTGTTGAAAACGGAAAGGTTACGGCAAAAGGCGAAGGCTCTGCGGATATCAGCGTTACAAACGGGGTGAAAACAAAAACAGTTTCCGTAAACGTGTCTAAAAATCAGATTAACGGTTTTAGTATGACGGTGAAAGAGCCAAGCGGAGACGATCAAAGTTCTGTTATATTGACAGCCAAAGGTCTTCCAGCCGATGTTTCAGGAAATGTAATATTTTATGATGTGACAGGCGGTCAAAAAACTTTGCTCTATAAAGCAGAAGCGGCAGCTACAGTCGAATATACATATGAGACAGACAGTCTTCTCGGCGCGAAACAGTTTGAAGCGTGTATAGCGGTAATGAAAAATATGAAGGCGCGACGGCAACAGCAACCGGAAGTTATGGGAAAACACAGGCAATTACGATAGACGGTGATGTTTCAAAAGAAGTGACTTACGGAACGGAGCACTGGAATGATGAAATCGTAATTGCTCTTGCCGATATTGAAAATACATTAAAAGGAAGAACGCTTGCGACAGAGGTTGCATTTGCGCAGTCAGAAGACGCGCCGAATACAGGACTTGCTGAAAATGTAGCGAACGTTCGCGTGGAAGAATCAAATCATACAATCCATGTAATTCCGCAAAATGCAGGAAAAATAACAATTAAGATTAAAGCAGTTCCGGGAGAAGGAAACTTCTACAGAGAAGCAAGCGTAGATTATACGCTGACTGTAAGAGGCAGGAAGTTTCGTTTGAGAATGTAACATGGAATAAAGCAAGTAAGTATATGACGGAAATACTGAAATCGAACTTACGGGAACAGTAAATACTGAAAAAATCACAATCCCGAAAGAGAAAGCTGCGATTGCAGGAAAAGATGTTGTAGCACAGCCACAGAACGTGACAGTTGCTGCCGGAATTTATTATATGACAGTAGAAGGCAACGGCACGGCAAACTATCAGTAGTTGTAGAAGAAGGGCAAAATGTAGTTCAGAATGTCGCAACTATTACACATAGACCGTTGTATTTGACATCTGCAAATGCAGAGACAGTGTCGTTAGCTTATGGACAGAATTTAAAAACGGCGATAGAAGAAATGACGGGATTAGTTGCACTTTGCAATGGTAACGGAGCTGTAGAAGAAGTGCAAGGTGTGAATCCATCTGAGACAGGACTTGTGGGAAATGATCAAATAACAGTATTGCCGGGGGGCGACAGCGCCGGAAACTCTGCATGTGAATGAGGCAGCTTATAAAGTAATCGTTCCGAATATTACAAATGAAAATAAAATCAGCGGAAACTATGAGTTTAAGTTTATTGAAGAGGATGATTATAAGGGAGATCTTAAAGTTACAAAACAGACTTTAAATAAAGAAGATCTTTTGAAAAAAATTGATCTTAAAGGAACGACAAACGGGATTTACGGCGTGAAAAATGGCGCTGACGAGCTGGAAAAAGTTTGGGTAAGCATCGGCGGAAAAGATGAACTCGGCGAGAAAAAGGGAACCCCTGTGCTGAAGATGAATGTAAAGGCTACACAATATTATGATGAAGTGTATATGAGTGTAGATAACGGAAATAGTTATGTAAACGTATCTGATGAGTCGGATGAGTCACAGAATATACTTGAACAGCTTAAACCTGAGGAAGGAATACAGGATAAGTAGTTGAGAACGTAAAAGTTTATCTTAAGAACAGTGAAGATAAGAGTGGAAACACAGTTACGGAAGTAACAAATTTAACTGACTGGCTTCATATCGATAATGAAGCGCCGAGAGCTGTAATTAAAGATTATGATACGACAAAATATTCAGATGCTTTTGAAAGCTTGAGTTTCAATATGTTCAAAAACGAGATATATACGGCAGAAATCAGCGTTTCGGACACTTCGGGAGATTCTGTAGAAGGAAGCGGCCTGCATAACACGACTACGCAGAAGTATTGCGTATATGAAATGGGAACAGATGAAACGGCGTTAAAATTAGATAAAGATGCTGTGAAAAGTATTATTGAAAAGGTAGATAGCGGGCAAGAACAATCTTGGAGTAAATTGGAATTCGATAAAAACGGAAAAGACGAAATCACTGTCGGAAAAGCGAAAGATAAGGAAGCGGCAGAAAATAATTATCTGATTCTTGTTAAGACGATTGACAATACAGGAAATGAAGCCGTATATGCTTCAAACGGCATTGTAGTTGATGTGACATCGCCGAAAGTAGAATGTACTTTTGATACATCAAAAGACGGTGGTTATGTATCAGAAAAAGATGGAATTCTGTGTTATCAAGGGGATGCTAAATACGAGCTTAAGATTGAAGATCCAGAAGAGTATTTCTCAAGTATTTCGAAACTGGAAGTAATAGTGAGCAAAGACGGTGAAACAATAACTCCGACCACGAAAGAATTTGATGCAGACGAAACATATGAAGATTCATATATCATTGAATGGCCGACATCGGAATCAGGTTTCAGTTACGAAGAATTAAAAAATAAGTCTTCCATAGTGGTTAAAGGCGTTGTTTCGGCAAATAAAGGAACAATAAATGGAGTGGGAACGAATAAGTCTAAGATAAAGATTAAGGCATATGATACAGCCGGAAATGTATCTGAGACGATTGAGCAACAGTTAGCATTTGATACAAAGGCTCCGGAAATTTCTGTAAGCTTTGAAAATAAGAATGGTGATCCGATAACTCAGAAAGATGAGTTTTCATATTATCAAGACACGACTGTAATGGTGATTAAATACACAGATAGAAATTTCCCAGTTGGCGAAGAGTATAAAGACAACCTATACTTATACTGAAGAGAGAGGAAGACGATCAAGAGCGGAAAGTGATGCTCGAAGGACTGGAAAAAGAAGGAATTACTTATGAGATAGAGGATGAAGAGGGCAAGAATTCTTTTGAAAATTATACGGATAATAGAGTCGTTACAGTAAAACTTACATTTGATGATCAGGATAAATACGAAATCAAACCATATTGTGTAGATATGTTTGGTAATGAAGGAACAACAGAAGAAACTTATAAATTTGCAGTTGACACCGAAGCGCCGGTAATCGAGTACACATATGAATATTTAGATGCAGACAATAAGTGGAAGCCGCTTAATGATGAAAATGCTGTTAAGTTGAAAAATGCTCCGATTCGAGTGAACGTGACGGTAACAGAGCACTTCTTTAGTTTAAAGGATAATTTTGTCTTTGAAGAAAAAGGCGGTGAAAACACGCAGGTAAAGACAGCGCTTACCGCAAAAGAGGCAGTAGGAAAGATACCGAATTATCAGGAACAGGCGGACACTTGGACAGCTGCTTCGTCAGATGATCACCCGGTTGGTTGGACTCATAATGGCGATGAGCATCGCATCGGTTTTGTGTTTGAGAATGATGCAAACTACACGTTTAAACTGGACTATACGGACTTGTCAGGCAGAAGCAAAAACACAGGAGATCTGAAATTTACGGTAGATAAAACGTCTCCGTCGGGAAAGATTCTCGTAGATGGTACAGAAAACTGGTATGCAGAATTTTGGAATACGATTACGTTTAATATTTTCAAGGACGACAATTATAATGTGAAAGTGACGGGAGCAGATATAACGTCCGGTGTGAAGACGATCGAGTATTATACAACGAAAGACGCGATTAAAAGTGCAGATGAAGTAAAAAAGATCACAGATTGGAAAAAGTTGGCTGATTCGGGAGAGTGGAATCGTGATAGCGAAAAGGATGATAATATAAATAATAAGTCGTTCACAATGACAGAAGAACAGCAGTTTTTGACATATGCGAAGATTACAGACTATGCCGGAAATGTTACTTATCTGTATCCGAAGGAAATAGCGGTGTTAGACAGAACGTGGGCAGAGCCGAAGATTACGATTACAGCGGCTGAACCGTTATACGGAATTTACAATAAGGATGTTCCGTTCAGCATTAACGTAGAAGATCCGGAAAGCGGAGAGACATACTCAGGACTGAAAGAAGTTTATTACGAGGTGCGCAAAGACGGTGCGGTGACACAGTCAGGAAATTATAATAAGGAATTAGAGATTGATTATAGTAAAAATAATCAGGAAAGCGCGCAGAAAGCAGGTTTGACAATATTAGACGGGCGCGTGCAGTCGCTTGTGAAAAATGAAACAGTGACGGCAAGTTTAAATAACAGCAATGATGTTGAGATTTATGTAAAAGTTGTTGATAATGCAGGACATGAAACAGAGGCGACGAAAGATCTTAAGATCGACATCACTCACCCGACAATCGCCGTAACGTACGACTGAACACACCTCTCAACGAGAGATACTACAAAGACGTAAGAACGGCAACGGTTGTTGTGACAGAGAGAAACTTGACGAGTCCGCAGTTCGTTTCAACATCACGAACACAGACGGCACACAGCCGGCGATCAGCGGATGGACACACAGTGCGAACGCAGGAGTATCTGACGATGCGACACATACATGTCAGGTAACGTTTGCGGCAGACGGAGATTACACATTTACGCTTGAGACGACAGACCTTGCAGGAAATGCATCAAGCTACAATCGTGTAGACGACTTTACAATCGACCGGACAGTTCCGACGATCCAAGTGTCTTACGACAACAACAGCGCGGCTACACCGGGATATTTCAATGCGAACAGAACGGCGACAGTTACAGTCAACGAGCATAACTTAACGCAGCGGAAGTCAACGCACAGATCACGGCAGCTTTGCAGGGAAGCGGCGTGGCAGCTCCGGGACTTGGCGGATGGAGCACAAACGGAGACGTGCATACGGCAAGCGTAACATTCTCTGCAGACGCAGATTATACGTTTGATGTTGATTACACAGACCTTGCAGGAAATGCAGCGGCAGATTACACACAGGATAAATTTACGGTAGATAAGACAGATCCGGAAGTGAGTTCTTCGATATCGAAGATAAATCGGCAAATAACGGAACAGTTGCTCCCGGTGTGAAATACAGTGATGTAAACTACATGGAAAGCGGCGTTGATATTACGATCAAAGGCGCGAAACATGACAAGACAGAATTAAGCGGAAACCGTACAAATATCGCAAACGGCGAGAGCATCAAAATGGAAGATTTCAAACATGATGAAGAGACGGATGACGTTTACACTATGACGGCGGTTATTAAAGACAAAGCCGGAAATGAAACGGAAAAAGAGGTTATGTTCTCAGTTAACCGTTTCGGATCAAACTATATTTTCTCTGAGACAACGGAGAAGTTCCTTGATGATGTATATGCGAACAAACCGAAAGATCTTGTTGTTACAGAGGTGAACGTAGATTCACTTGTGTTCAACGGTATCTCTTACGGATTGGACGGAACGAAGAAAGAACTGAAAGCAGGCAGTGATTATACAGTAAAACAAAGCGGCGGCGAAGGTTCATGGAAAGAATATACATACACGATCAAAAAAGAAAACTTTGAAAAAGAAGGCCGCTACAGTGTTACGATCGACTCGGAAGACAAGGCGACAAATAAGATGAACAACAAAGTAAAAGAGTGCAACATCGACTTTGTAATCGATAAGACGCCTCCGACAGTTGTTATCACAGGTATCGAGGAGTCAAGCTATCGTGCAGACGAGAGAGAAATGACGATCAACCTGTCAGACAATACGGCAGTTAAGTGCGTGGATGTGATCATCGACGGAAAATCAGTTGCAACTTATGCACAGAAAGAGATTGAAAAGGCAGGCGGAAAGATCAGTTACATGATTGAAGGTGCGTCAGAACCGCAGAAGATCGAAGCAGCAGCGCTTGATATGGCGGGAAATGAAACGACTTCGGAAATGCACAAAGTGCTTGTTACATCAAGTGTATGGATTCAGTATATCAACAATACACCGCTTCTTATCGGATCGATCCTCGGAATCGTTCTCGTAGCAGGCGGACTGATCTGGTTCTTTGTGATCAGAAAAAAGAAAGAAGAAAGCAAATAAAAAGTCTGAAGCTGATAAAAATACGGCAGAAATAAGAAAAGGCTGAAAAGGAGGCGGCTGTCTGAACAAACGGATTCGGACAGCCGCCTTTCGTCTTTATGAGGAAAGAAGTTATGTTGCAAAGCGGAGATATTATAAGCGGAATGTATCAGGTGATACGAGAGATCGGAACAGGCGGCATGGGAGTGATCTATATCGGGTATCATCTTCATCTTCAAAAACAGATCGTAATAAAGAAAATAAAAGAAACGTGCGTGGACCGTGTAAATGTAAGAGGTGAAGCCGATATCTTAAAACAGCTTAGACATACATATCTGCCGCAGGTTTATGATTTTCTGGAAGTAGGAAACGACGTATATACAGTGATGGATTATATCCCAGGGGAAAATCTGCAGTATTATATCGACCATAATTATACATTCCGGAAGAGACGATTCTGTTGTGGATGCGTGAGTTATGTGAGGTTTTGGACTATCTTCATACGAGAAAACCACGAATCCTTCACAGCGACATTAAGCCGCAAATATTATGGTGACGCCGGAAGGGGACATTTGCCTTATTGATTTTAATATTTCATTGGACGGGTCGGTAACACAGGAAGTACAGGGACTGAGCAGACGGTATGCATCTCCGGAACAATTCCGATGTGCGATGGACAAAATGTACGGCAGGAAAAGCAGTGAAACACTGGATGAGAGAATGGACATTTACAGTCTGGGGGCGGTCTTTTACCGAATGATGAGCGGGTATCTGCCTGATGCTCAAAACGGTGTTCCGTATGCGCTGTCACAGATTGATATTCCGTATGCGGACGGCTTGAAACGGATCGTCGATAAAGCGATGGATCGGGACGTTTCAAGAAGATTTCGGACGGCAAAACAGATGGAAGAAGCTCTTTCGCATATGGAAAAATACGATCCGAAGTACCGCCGTCTGACGAACTTGCAGATATTGACCGCGACTGCGTGGGGATTTTGTATTCTGGCAGGAATCTTTCTTATTGCGTCAGGTGTGCGTCAGCGGGGGAAAGAGCTGTGGCAGCAGGAATATCAAGAGTTTTACGCCGTTGTGGGATCAGGGGATTCCGAAAATATAATAAGAGAAGGAACAGAACTTCTGAACAATTCTTCTTTGCAAGGTTATATGAAAAGGAATAAGGAGCAGAAGGCGGAGGTACTTCATGCTGTAGGGGACGGATATTTCTATAGTGAACAATACGACACGGCGGGAAAGTATTATGAGGAAGCTTTGTCGTGCGACAGTAGGAACTCTTTATATGTGAGAGATTATATGACTGCAATGGCAAGAAACGGAAGTCCGGTCGATGTATGGACGATACAAAGTGAATATCCGGAAGCGGCGATCGATGAGGCAGCTACTGTATTTGTTCAGGCGCAGTCAATGTATGCAAAAGGCGATCAAAAGAGCGCGGTTTCTTTATGCGAAGAAGCGCTTGGAAAAAGTATGGATGCAGAGTTGAATGCACAAATTTATCTGCTGGAAGCAGAATTATATCTTGAGCAGGGGGATATAAACTCTGCGGCAGATGCGGCGGCACAAGCAGTGAAACTAGATGAAAGCAGCAATGTTCTTAGAAAAGCGGCAGTGACGGCATATCAGGCAGGAAACGAAGAGAGGATAGGAACGGTCAAAAATCAGTGTACAGGCAGGCTCTTGCATATTATGAGATGCTCTGTCAAAAAAACGATCCGTCATATGAGGATCGTTTGGGAAGGGCGCTTCTTCTTCGAGTTCTCGGAAAATATAGAGACAGTACGGATGTGCTGGAAGAGATGAAAATAGATTATCCGAAAGACTATAAAGTTCAGATGTGGATCTGTTACAACTATTTGGACGAGGCGTCGGAAGAAGGAACGTATTCAAATGTGTCAGGCGATCTGAAATTTACTTATCATTCTTGCAGAAATTTATATGAGAACAGAGCAGATCGATCGGAAGAAGATCCTGATATGGAAATGCTGGAAGAGACAATGAAAGAACTTGAATAATCGGAAGTGAGATGTGAAGCAGCACGAAGATTGAAGATAGAAAATAAAAGACAGAATCAGGATGCAGACAAGAAGAGAGTGCGAAACGGAGGGAATGAAGATGAGCGGGATCATGATATGTGTGACAGGCGTTGTAGTGATCGTGGCCGCGTCGTTGGCAGCAGGAAGCGTATTATATTTGCTTCAAAGAAAAAAGGAGAAACTAAAAAGTGAACAAATCAACTTGTAAATAGCGGAAAAGATAACGAGTAAATGATAGATAAACGGACGTGAAAAATAAAATAGGGGCGTTTACGAAACGTCTCGGTAAAACAAGAAAGAGAGGAGAAGGAGCAGTGGGAGAAAAAGGAAAAAGAAAAGCCGGATTCTGCTGATCGTCTGCGGTCTGCTTCTTTTGGCAGGGGCGATTATCGGGATCGTGATGTTTCGGATGCAGGCAGGAGCGAGCGCGTATAACGAATCAATAAAAACAGCGGAAAAATATGCGGACAGCGGAGAGTATGAACTGGCGGTGCTTACATATGAAAATGCGATCAAAGACCGACCGAAAGAAGAAGAAGGATATCTCGGACTGGCAGATGTGTATTTGAAGAGAGGGGAAAGCTCCGCTGCAAAAGTTTTGCTTCAGCGAGGCTACATGCATACGAATTCTTCAAAGATCCAGTATATGTTAAGCGGGATTAAGGACGGTTCGCTTTTGGCGGAATTTGACGATTCAGAAACAAAGAAAGAGACAATGCAGTCATTTGGCGTTTTTTCTTTTAATACTGCATTTCTTCAGAAGCTGGAAAATTATGACTATACGGACTACTGCGATCAGTTCGGCTCATATCCGCAGATCGTAAAGACCGGAAAGGGAGAAGTAGAAGTCGTACATAAAGATCTGGCGGGAACATGCTGTTATTCAAACACGAAAGAGCATGACGATATTGTAAATGTAAAGACAGACAAACCGGCGAAGGACGGAATGCCGGAAATCGTGCGTTTAGATTCGATTTCGCAGTTGTTCAGAAATCCCGGGAAAGGCAAGCCTTGCAGAACTGAACGCAATCTCCAGTTCCAAAGTAGCGCCGATCACAGACGAGGAACGAGTTTATGTGGAACTCTCTACAGGAAGCCTCCTGATCCGTGTTGAGACGGATGCGTCGGGAAACATTATTTCCGATAAAGCGTGGAATGAAATTATTTTGAAAGAGGCAAACGAAAACCGCTCGGAAAACGGAACGCTGAACGGCGTTGTGATCGATGCTATGACAGGAGAAGGCGTTCCGGCGGCGAAGCTTGAATTTAAAGCGAAAGAAAACGCTGAAAATTCTACTCATGTTACGTCGGGAAAAGACGGATCGTTCTCGATCGAACTGGCGGCAGACGTGTACGAAGTGACGATCAGCGCGGACGGGTATGTGGATGAAACGTTCGAGTTTGAGATGGAGAAAGATAAAAATTACAGCGGAGAGCAGTTTACGATTTCACCGGAGCTGGCGGCGGGCAGCGCGCGTATCGTATTGGAATGGAACGCACAGCATCAGGATCTCGACTCGTATCTGTGGGGAAATACGGATAAAGGAGATGACTTGTACGTGAACTTCAGGAAACGGACATGCGAAGGAAGAGACGGGCTTCTGGCAGAACTTGATGTGGATGACACAAACGGATACGGACCGGAGACGATCACGCTGAACGACCTGAACGGCGTTTATACATACTCTGTCGTTGACTACAGAACGACGGGAACTTTGCAGCAGTACGGCGCAACGGTGAAAGTATATCTTCCGGGCAAGAGCGCTCCGACAGTGATCACACTTGACCCGAATGCAGGCGTTGAAAATGTATGGGAAGTATTTGAGCTTGACCACGGAGAACTGAAAATACTGAACCGCGCTCCGGCGGAGGAAAATTTGCGTCCGGGTTCAAAATAAACCAGACGAAGATGAGAGCAGGAAGATGAGAGCAGGAAAATGAGAGATGGAATGATTACGGAAGAACAGTGTGGAGAGAACTTTGCTTATATTTTAGAAGATAAGACAGATTTTTTGATAACAGAATATAAAATGATGCACGGTCAAGAAGCAGATTTTCTATTGAAGTGTGTGAAGATGCTGTATAACGGCAAGACAGAACTGTATTACGATACGAAATCCTGTCTGCCGCTTGCGATCCAGTCAGGGGCGGAAGATACAGAAGGGATGCTTTCTGTTTTGGGAAATATTCTGCATGAAGTCAGAAGGGTGACAGAAAACGGATTTCTTTCGCTTTTGAAACTGGATATTTCGGCAGATAAGATATGGGTCGATCCTGCAACGCGAAAAATCAGGTTCGTATATCTTCCTGTGGCGGAGAGACTTCATAAAGATGTAGTGGAATTTGAGGAGCATCTAAGGGGAGAACTGAAGAAAACTGTAGAAAAACGTTCGGATAAAGACGATAAGAGGTTTGCGGATTTCTTTCAGATCATCGGACGTCCCGGTTACAGCAGTGAAGATTCGGATGTGGAAAAGTGCGGATCAGTAGATGAAACAAGTACACCTTATAGTTTGAATAGAAATGAAAAAGTTTCTTCACAGAGAGGAGATCAGACTTGTACACTTGTGTCGCTGACAGCAGGCAGTCCGATCCGTCTGACTGTAACGAAACAAGAGTATGTGATCGGAAAGAGTACGGAGCAAGCGGACGGCGTTGCCGGATTCAGCAAGATGATCAGCAGAAGGCACTGTAAGATCGTAAAAAGGGATCCGGGTATGCGGTTGTAGATCTGAATAGTTCAAACGGAACATACTTGAATGGGATGCAGCTTTTTCCGGGCAGAGAATATCCGGTGAAAAACGGAGATATTATACGAATGGCGATCAGCGATTTCCAGATCGTGATGGAATAGAGGTGACAGAGAAATATGGCAAGACCGAGAGTGATTGTGGCGGATACAGATGAAAGCTATGTAATTCCGCTACAAAAGAAATTTGCAGAGCTGTTCGCGGATAAGATCGACTTGGAGATCATTACGGATAAAGATTATTTTAATCAGTTATTTTCACTTTCGCAGCATGCGGACATTCTGCTTGTGTCGGATACGCTTTATAACAGCGGGCTGAAAAAACATGATATCCGGCATTTGATGATATTGTCGGAACATTACGAACCCGGACAGACGGACGAACTCGACATTTGCCGCTTGTTTAAATATACAAGTGTGCGGGAGATTTTTAATGAAATTACAGGCAGATGCAAGGATACGCTTTATGCCGAACAGGATGCCGGAAAAGAAACAAAGATCATATTGATCACCTCGGCGTCAGGCGGAGTCGGGAAAACGAGTGTTGCATTCGGCTTGTGTCGTTGTCTGGAACGTAATTATAAGAAAACACTGTATGTGAATGCGGATCGCTTCAGTCGTTTCAGTGGATGCTGGAAAACGGCGAGCCGATCAGAGATGCTTCGGTTTATGCGGGTCTGTCGGGGAATCTTGGCAATGTTTATCGGATCGTACGGCATGTCATACGAAAGGAAGGTTTCAGTTATCTTCCGCCGTTTAAAGCGGCGCTTATGTCGTTGGGTATCCCATACCGCGTGTTTGCACTATTAGCAGAAGCAGCCCGCAAAGAGCAGGAATACGATTACATCGTTATCGATGCAGACAGTGTGTTTGACGAGGAAAAGCGGCTCTTATGCAGCTTGCGGATAAAATATTGATCGTGACAAAACAGACGGAATATGCGGTGAAGGCAACGAATGAGCTGATCCAAAATGTAAATCGGAACAATAGTGATAAATATATATTTCTTTGTAATGATTTTAAGAAAGAGGAAGAAAATGCATTGCTGCTTCCGACAGCGGCGCATCGATTTACGGTGAGCGAATATATCGAACATCTTCCGGCGTATGAAATGAAAGGATCGGGACTGCCTGTCCAGACGCCGGGATTGCAGAAAGCGGCATTTTTGATCATGTAAAAAGAAAAAATCAATACAAAGACGATATGAGTGCAGGTGGTGAGAGAAGATGGAAACGGCGATTATTATTTTTCATATTCATAAGGAACATCGGACGGTAGATTTAGAAGTTCCGCTGGATCTGACGGCAAAAGAACTGGCGGCGGCGCTTAACGAGGCGTATGGTCTGGGCGTCGATCTGTCAGATATAAATAATTGTTATCTAAAGGCGCAGAATCCGATCATGCTGCTCAAAGGCAACAGAACGTTAAAAGAATTCGGAGTAAGAAACGGAACGATCATAAGCATGGCAGAGTAAGGCGCAAAAGAGAAGAATCTTATCAGATAAGTCTGCCGGCGGCAAAGGCAGCGGCAGATAAGGAGCGGGAAACGGCAGAGGAAAGATATGGAGAACAGATATAAGATTATACTTTCGGGAAATCAGATTTATAAAGAAGCAGAACTTCCGGCTGATATGGAACGGGTTACGGTAGGAACGGGAATCGACTGTACGGTGCGTTTGAGAAGAGATCTGTTTTTTGAATCGATACAGATTGAATTTGTGAAAGAAAGCGGTGGATGGAGAGCGACATGTTCGGACAACATTTATTTTACGGAAGGCGATATCCGAAAATATATGACGCGGAAAGTGATCCACGGAGATACTTTGGAAGTCAGGTATCAGGAATCAGAAGGACTTGTATTTAGAATTGATTTTCAGATCGATTTTGACAGCGGATCGCATCGCTGTGAGCGGATGATCAATTTGGACAGGTATCAGACGATTTCAATCGGAAACAACTCAGCATATGAAATTGCACTATCAGGCGTTTATGCAAAGAGAGAATTTGTCCGGCTGACGCGGGGACAAGGCGGCTGGACGCTTGAAGTTATGAACAGTGAGTACGGAGTATATCACAACGGGAAGAAGACAGAACAAAAAGAATGGATCAAAGACGGGGATTTCTTTTCCGTTGCAGATATTACTTTTTCTTAAAAGGGAACGCACTGTGGGCGGAGATCAGAAGCGATCTGACAGTGAACGGACTTGGTTTCGGGGATTATCCGGAAAGAAACGGGTATCCGAGATTTTCGAGAAATACACGGCTGAAAACGGTGATATGTGAGGACAAGATCGAGATTTTAGATCCGCCTTCAAAGCCGCAGAAACCGAAAAGTAATTTATTTATGAAATTATTTCCGTCCTTCGGAATGCTGATCGCGGCAGGCGCGATGGCGTTCATGGGAGGAACGATGATTATTTTTTCTCTTATATCATGTACGATCGCGATCATAACAGCGGTAGTCGGTGTGATGGAGGGAAAGAAAGAGTTTCGGGAAAAGACGGCGAACCGGATCGAAGTATATCAGAAATATATTGCGTCAAAACGTCAGGAAATCGAAGAGTGCAGAAATAGAGAATGGACAGAACGTAATGAAATCTATATTCCGGCAGAGCAGGAGATTCAGCAGGTGGAAACATTTTCTCCGGATCTGTTTGACCGGACGCCGCAGGATGAAGATTTTCTTTGTGTCCGTCTCGGAAGCGGTCCGATCGAGTCTGCCCGTCAGGTAAATTACAAGAAACAGGAGAAGCTGGAAATTGAAGACGATTTAAGTCTTCTTCCTGAGCAGACGGCGAGTTTTTATAAAGAACTTCAAAATGCGCCGGTCATATGTGATCTGAAAAATGTAAATGCAGTCGGCATTACAGGAGAAGAGGCAGATCGGTTTGAACTTTTGAAACTGATCGTTACAGATGTGGCGCTTCGTCATTTTGCGGCAGATGTAAAATTGTTTTTCGTGGCGGAAAAAGAACATGCCGGACGGATGCACTTTGTTCCGTTTTCTTCCGGGAGCGTACTGCGTACAGACAGATACGAGAGGAATTGTAACAGACGATGAGAGCAAGACGCTTTATTTTTTGAGTATTTGTACAAAAGAGCTGACAATGAGAGCACA
>ENA-OQCS01000283-OQCS01000283.1-human-gut-metagenome-genome-assembly--contig:-NODE-283-length-27907-cov-3.394852_pt1 | contig 27907 bp, 36 predicted proteins | sample MGYA00242757_ERZ504575 | MGnify/ENA primary metagenome ERZ504575 (study PRJEB26092, sample SAMD00036297) | human gut metagenome | host: Homo sapiens | study: EMG produced TPA metagenomics assembly of... | reverse complement strand
ATTTAATTTGTATTTTTGCCATGTCATATTAGAGTTTTGCTTGTTTTCTTTTTGCAACACTAAGATAAGTGAAAATTCTGACATGCAATCCTGGGCAACTTTTTGTTGCTCAGGAACTTATAAATAAGTTAAATTATAGTGTTGCGGAATTAAGGGGTAATTGCTCTGGATAATGCGATAACCCAGGCGGGAAGTAAAGGTAAAGCCCTTGAATGGCTTGAGATTGGCAGCCACGGTTCCACGCACATTGATACCGGAATTGGTGATGTCATGACGGTCTTTCTGAGCCAATGGGTTACCTGTTGCATCCTCTATATATTTAGAAGTAGCATAGTAGTCATTGTTATGGTTAGGATCTCGCATCACCGCCTTGCCTGCTTCGAGAGCCGACTTCATGGCAGGAGCCAGATCATCGACATTACTATAATAAGCAGGAGTTAATGGGTCGATGGAAACCACAGAGTTCAGAATAGAACCATAACCCTTGGTCACACCCTGGGTCTTCCACTTCTCGAAAGAAGTATTGGTCGTCACATTCAACCACTTGTAAACATCATAATCAGCATTAATCTGACCGGTGAAGCGCTTGTAAGTATCCTTGTCGCCCTTTACGATACCATTATTGTTGAGGATATTCAGACTGGCGAGGAAACGGCCCTTGCCATTGCTTGCCTGCACGGTGAGGCTATGCTGATGAACCAGACTGTTCTCAAATACCTCGTCATACCAGTTGGTGTTCTGACCATTATAGTTGTTCTTCTTCAGAAGATCATCGGTCAAGTCACCCAAGTACTTGTGATACTCGATATACTCAGGAGCATCAAAAATCTCAGCCTTCTTTCCCAACGACTGGATAGTGAACTTGCTGCTATAAGAGATCTGTGCCTTACCGCCATTGGCAGCACCCGTCTTGGTTGTGATGATAACGACACCATTACCTGCCTGCGCACCATAGATGGCAGCAGAAGCGGCATCCTTCAATACCTCCATGCTTTCAATCATAGATGGATCCAGATACTGGATGTTATCCACCTTCAGACCATCGACGATGAGCAACGGACCAATATTACCACTATTGGAAGAATAACCACGGATACGGATATCGGCAGCCTCACCCGGACCACCCGAGTTGATAATCTGTACACCGGCAGCCTTACCCTGGAGGGCAGCACCGGCATCGGTAGCTGACAAGCCCTTGATGTCATCGCTCTTGATAGATGCAACTGCACCTGTCAGGTCGCTCTTCTTCTGAACGCCATAACCGATGACAACGACATCATTCAGAACTTTAGAATCATCCTTCAAGGTAATGGTAAGCGTTTTACCAGCCTGAGCTTTCACGGTCTTAGGCTCCATACCCACATAGGTAATAGTCAATGTTGCATCAGGTGCAGCATCAATGCTGAACTTACCATCCAAATCAGTAATCACACCCAACTTGCTGCCTGCAGCTTTCACTGTTGCACCAATGACAGGTTCACCACTTGGATCTGTAACTACTCCTTTTATAATACTCTGAGCCGACATTCCTGCAGGGAATAAACAGAGAAAGGATAGCAACGCTAACGGCTTTTCAATCTTTCTTAAGTTCCTCATAAGAAAATAGATTAAATTATTTATTTTATCAGTTTATGATTGTGTACGTGTTCAGTAAAAACATTCTTTTGCAAAGCACGCTGCAAAATTAAGATTTATTTCGTGAAATGACTTTCTTTTATGTTACAATTACTTTGCGAAACATAATAAAAAAACAAAAAGAAACATAAGATATTAGAAATATAACAAAAAGAAATCCCGAAGCTATCAGGCAGTTTCGGGATTTCTTTTATATTATCCTATTGATTTCCAGTCTTGTTACTTGAACAGATGTGGCACAAATTCCTTCAGGCAGCGGCGCCAGGTAAGCCACTCATGATGAGTACCTGGTGAAACATAGACATCAAGCTTGATGCCCAGGTCCTTCAATTCCTTCGCCATCTTCTCCGTGCCGAAGTTCTCTTCTGAACCGCAGCCCATGAACATATAGTTTATCTGACTGTTGAACTTCTCTGCATCGGCAAAGACGCCGTTGAAGCAGGTCTTGACATCCACACCGAAAAGTGCACCGCTGAAGGTTCCCAGGGCAGAGAACTTATCCAAGTTCGGCAACACGGTGTTGAAAGTCTGGCAACCGCCCCACGACAAACCAGCCATCGCACGATGCTCTCTGTCGGTATAGGTTCGGAACTTTTTATCTACCATCGGAATCAGATCCTTGATAATCACATCGTAGAAAGATGCGCCATAGAGCTTGCGCTCCTCATCCACATCCTTGCCCGGACGTGGCACGAAAGGCTGCTTTACATCGCCGCTCTCCATCACCACAATCATAGGCTCAGCCTTGCCTTCGGCAATGAGGTTGTCCATGATGTGCTGCATATAGCCCTGATGGCTCCAGCCCGTCTCATCCTCGCCCATTCCGTGCTGCAGATAGAGCACTGGATAGCGCTTGCTCAGATTGGTTTCATATTCTGCAGGCGTATAAACCATGGCTCTGCGGAACTTGCCCTGAGATGCAGCATAGTAAGATACCGAACGAACCTGACCCTGTGCTACTCCCTGCTGAGGACGATAGTAGTTGCCTTCGGCTCCCTTCAGGAACCTCCAGCCCACTCGCCTCTCGGCAGCAGCCGAAATAAGTTTCGCTGGCAGGATCTACTACCTGTACACCATCCACATTCAGGAAATAATAGTGGAAGCCTACTACCAATGGGTCTGAAACACCATACCAGTCGCCGTCCAAATCCTTCTTCATAGGATACTTCTTTCCGCAGATGTCGAAGATAACCTGCTTTGCTTCCGGTGCGTGGAGCTTGACATAGGCACGATGGTCTTTGTCCACACGCGGATAGTTGGCATCCGGAATGATGCCGAGCAGCGAGAGCATCATATTGGCATAGCGCTTACCCATGGTACGATAGCTTTCGGCAATGAAATGCAATCCATCGCCACGCTGCGGACATCCCTTGGAAGAGATGACGTGGGCAGTAGGGATAGTCTTGGCGATATCATCCACAATGGCGATATGCTGCCAGCAGCTGCCGCCTGGTCTTTCTGAACGGTTTCGCCCACGAGCAAAGGTACATCTTCTGCTTTCAAGTTCAACTCTTTCAGAATATCGTTATACACGGTCTTCACCCGGTTAGGCCAGTTGGCATCACCATTGTTGGTTTCTCCCTGATGCAGCAGGATACCCTTGATGACACCCTGCTTCTGAGCTATCTTGGCAAGCTCGATGAGTCGGGCGTATGGATTGCCGTTATACTGCGATGCGAAGTTCTTCATCCAGTCGGGCTGCTTCTTCAGATACGCCTTATAGGTACGCTTGTCGAAAAGGTCGATGCTGGCACCGCCCACAGCCACGGTGATGGTTCCCACCTTGATGCTGTCTGGCAGGTTATCCACCATCTTTCTTCCGAAATAATCTACAGGAGTGAGGCCAGTGTCTGGTCGTGCCTGAGGAGGGACAGCGGTATGCCACTGTCCCTTTTTCCATCCTGCCTTCTCATCATCCACGCATACATAGCCATGAATCTTGGATTTACTCCTGTCCGGTCGATGTCTTCGATGGCGGCATTGCCCTCCATGTTCGACTGTCCGAAACAGAGATAAATCTGAAAATTCGGATCAGGGCTTACATTGCCCCCATTACTTGCCTGTGTCCCCATAGGAAGGCACAGATTCATGAAAAGAGATGCGATAATTATTAAACGTCTCATTTGTTATATGTTAAATATCAATTATAAAGATGCTTTTGGATAAAAATTGTCATGTCATCACGACACGACCAACCTTAACGACTAACATCATTTCGGTTAATCCTTGTATATGATAAAACCTAAACTAATGTCTTTTCAATTTATTCTATATTTGATACTAATATCTGGCAATATCTTTACTTGGCATCGTTCCAATATTCAGGAGCACCAAGACCTGCTGCAAAGCCACCATAGGTGTGCTTGCGATAATAATCCAAATCCAGAGCCTACTGGCAAACCAGCACGCCAACCACTATTGGCTGGACTGTCAGTAGCACACCACTGGCAGATACCCCACTGCTGATTCTCAGGAACAATCTCAAGATACTTCTTGACGATAAACTCGTAGTAAGCACGCATTGCCTTGTGCTGTTCCTCGGTCATATCAGTAGTATTTACAAGGTTGCCGTTCTTATCCTCCAAGCCCATATCCAACTCAGAGATACGAACCAACTTATGTGAATCAACCATCAGGCGGAGCATGTTCTCGTAAGCTTCCTCATTTTTCTTCTGCTTATCAGGATCCATACTGTAAGTAATGTGCATCTGACTGCCGATACCATCAATCTTGGTAACGTCGTCCTTCTCCCACTCCTCAATCCAATGAATCAGACTCTTGAGCTTCTTGTTCTGGTCGTAAGCAGTTTCGAGGTTATAATCATTGATGAAGAGTTTCAACTCCTCAGACTTTCCACCAGCATCAGCAAAGCCCTTGCGAGCTGCAGCTACAGCAGTGCGAACATACTCAATGTCACCCAGGTAATCCTGCCAGTAGAAATTGTTCTTGGCATCATCTGGAGTAACTGTACACGTGTGGCAGACTGGAGATCGTAGAAACCATCGCCATCCTTATCTTCACCAGAGATAGCCTCGTTTACAACATCCCAAGCCTTCACCTTGCCCTCGGTAGCTTCCATCATGCCGTAAATCCAATCCTGCAAAACAGGAGTAAGTGCTTCCTTCTTTTCTTCAGGAGTCAAAGGTTTAGTATTGGATTTTTGACCTGACAAACCTTAACAGAATGTACATCCAAAGTAGCATCTGCTGTCTGTGGTTTCAAGATAATATCATAATCACCTCCAACAATATTAGGCATCGGAAGTTTTACGGTTTGACGACCAGCAGAAACAGGTACACTTACAGTAATAGCCTGGCACTGCCACCCCAACCATTCTGCATAGTCAATTCTACTCCACTAGCATCCTTGGAAGAAGTTATATCCAAATAAACCACATAATTACCCTCCTCAGAAAGCTTATTTTCGCCACCTGACATAACAAAGAACTGAGACCAATCTCCTGTTGGAACAAAATGGATAGCACCATTCACAACAGGTGGTTCGCATCCCATAGCAAAGAATGGGAAAGGTCCATCAGTATAGGTTCGCTCATGAACTTCATTTTCTATTTCTACAGCAGCTGCACCAGCAACATTACCTATTTTATATGAAATCTCTACCCAAGGCACTTTTGTCCAATGCGAAATATCATCTTCATCAAAGGTAGAGTTGACTGCAATATTATGGTCAGAACCCTTTTCCTTCAATACAAAATTATCAAAATAGAGAGTACCGCCAATCTTTCCGAAGCAGAAACGCATACGATCGATATCCGCATTCGGCGTAAAAGAGAAGCTATTATCAACAGCACTTTCAGCTACAGTAAATGAACCTGCTCCATATTGTGTAGCAGAACCATCTTTCTTACCAGGCCAGAAATCAATCGTTCCAGGATTAGTTCCCCTTACATTAAGTGAAATCTCGTAAGTTTTACCAGCTTTAAGAGGCTCATCCAAATCATAGTAGATTTCATAATCCAGGTATTGGCCTTAGGATCGCCACTTGTAATGATAAGACCAGGATTATCCCCAGCAGGAGGTAACTCCTTATCTGCAATCAGTCGCTTCAGATACTTGTTAGGCTGCTGAGCATGCCAACCAAGGTATGGCCATAAACAGAAAGGCCTGCATCGGTAGCATTCTTAACATATTCACTTACTTTATCAAAATTCATGCTACCATCATCAGCAACACAAGAAGACATCTTCATGGCGTTGCCGGCTACAGTCTCGTTAAAGTTGCTGTTGGTCAAAGCATACACCAGTTCCTTCTTGTTATATTCATCTACAGCAGTTCCGATTCCGAGGTGGAAGTTTGGACGGTCCTTGATGTATTCCTTCAAGGCATCATATTGCTCCAGATAACCATACTGCGCTTCCTTTCCAGGACGTACGGTCTCGAAATTCTGGTCGAAGTGGTCTGCACAAGAGGCCAAAAGCATGGCCCCGAGTGCAGATACTAATATTTGTTTATTCATAACTTATGCGATCATTAATTATTATAGGTATAAGAGAACTCCTCTGAAGTTACTCCACTACGCCACCAGACGAGTTTCTCGTTCAAACTCTTCTTTACACCATCAGCGAAGGTGATTTCGGCGTTGAGTTCCATCAGGTCACGATCCTTGTTATTCCACGAATGGATACCATCGTCAGCCCAAGAGCCTGAGCCTGTAGCCTTAACACCATCGGTGAGCGAAGTGATGGTACACTTTTCGTTGGCATCGAAGGTGAGCAGGAGATCTGCCTTGTAGATGGTACTGCCCTCCTGAAACTCTACAGTATAAACAGAGCTGTTCAGGGTGCGGGTAGTAATCTGAACCTGTGAAGCCTTCTCGATGTTGTCGGTGCTTGTATTGTGATTTGTCAACCACCAGCCACTATACTTGTTCTGATACTTCACGCAGTACATCACGTAATCCTTAGGAGCTGTTTCCCAGATGGATGCATTGGTACGGGAGCCTGTAGCACCTTCTCTCAGAGTACCGGCAGAGATTCTATCGAAGCCTGCTGATCGGTCATCACCAGAGGAATCACGTAGGTATTCTTCACGGCATCAGGATCGTTGAAGAAAGCATCAGTCAACTGTACTACAGTCTCTCCAGTCATACCGCCCTTAAATTCGAGCTTGTTGGTAGAAAGTGAGTAATACTCTGCAGGCATTGCCTTTACAGGAGTACCATCTGCAAAAGTAAGATGATCGCACAGACTGTTATCCACAGCTACGTTCACATAACCTTTTCTTCCATTGTAAGAACCACTGAAAGTAGCCTTGATCTTGCATTTATGCTCTTTATCGATAGATGTATCATACTCATCATCACCTAGAACAATGGTACGAACTGGGCTCTGATAGGTAAACATTACTTTGGTACCGCCCTCGTAATCATCGAAAGCCTGGTCTCCATTCTCACATGCCGTGAAAGAAGCCATCAGTGTCAGAAGGGCTGCCACCATTTTGATATATCGTTTCATAATCATTAGTCTTTATTATAATATTAGCCGTTTATTATTTCCAACCCTCATTCTGCTTGAGGTTGCTGTATTTCAGAATCTCAGAGTATGGGATAGGACCATAGATCATATAGTCTGAATACTTGCGTTCCTCAGCGTCGAAAGTCTTGTAGATGTATTCACCTGTTGTGGCATCTGTCGTGATGTTGATACCCTTGGCAGCCTCATTGAGATTAGCCTTCCAGCGGCGCAAATCCCAGAAACGATGGTTCTCGAAGCAAAGCTCCAGGCGGCGCTCGTTGCGGATCAGCTCACGCATCTTATCCTGGTTCTGTGCGCACTCCTCCAAGTATGGATCCTTGCCCGACTCACCAAGTCCGGCACGCTTACGGATTGCCTTGATTACATCGTAGGCAGAATAGTTGGCACCACCACATTTGCCTTAGGACCTGAGCCTCATTGGCAGCCTCAGCATAGTCGAGCAAGATTTCCGTAGTACGGATACGTGCTGACAGATGCTTCTGCTTGGTTGTAGAGCTTGGGTTGAGGTTCACATCAGGTCGGAGCAACTTGCGGAGATAGTAACCCGTCTTGGTTGATTTTCCATTCTCCTTGTTCAAGCCATCCAGAGTCTTAGAATCAGCCGCTGTATTTACCACTCCATCAGTAGCACCGATTTTATCGCCATTTACAAGAATGTAGGCAGCGAGACGTGGGTCACGGTTCTGATAAGGATTCTTGGCATCGTATTCTGCATTGGCATCAGCAATAGGATAACCGTTTGCCATAGGGAACGCATCCACCAGGTTCTGGGTTGGATTGATCTTACCGCTACCATAGAGCGAAGGAGGATAGTAATCTGTCTCCAGAGTGTTGCTTTCTTCAACGTTTCCACGCCAGATAATCTCCTTAGGATTCTCGGATGTGGCACCCAATCCGTCTATAAGCGATTTGTTACAGAACCACTTCCATCCGTCAGGATCCACTGCATCCAAACCGCCAAACTCGCTCAGGCAGTCGGCAGCATACTTGGCGGCATCCTCATAAGAGGCTACACCGGCAGATTCATAAGCAGGAGAAGCGGCGAGGATGGCGAGCTGAGCCTTGAAAGCGAGATGATGCGACCATCAATCTTGCCACGATGGTTGATACCGAAGGCACGGTTGTACTCCGCATTGGTAGCACCCTTCTGGGCATACTTGGCAGGAACCTGATCCTCATTCACATCGGTATACTGCTCTGGCAGATACTTCAAAGCCTCATCAAAATCAGACATAATCTGATCGTAGCACTCCTTGAAGGTGTTGCGTGGAAGATTGAAATCAGACTTTGAATCTTCTGAAGAAAGATGGATAGCACACCCATCAACTGACCATCTACCATTCCGGCATGAGCACGGAGCAAGTACATCATGTGTAAGCCACGCAAAGCATAGGCATTACCCTTGTAGTTGTCGCAATACATCTGATTGAGAATCTCACTGGAGTAAACCCACTCTACCTTATCGCAGTTTTCCAACATCAAGTTACAGTACTGGATGGCGTGATAACGACCATCCACTGTGAAACCGGATTCATATTCGCAGCCCAAGAACCTGTTGCCATCTTCTTGTAATCATCACCGTTCTGGTTGATAACGGCATCATCGGTGGCAGCATCAGTAGATGGCGAATTGCTGTATGGCAGAGCCAGGTAAGCATTGTCAAGAATACCACGGGCAAACGTAGGATCCTTATACATCTCACTGATATCCTGGTTATTTTCCAAGGCAGGCTCAAACAGGTCGTCACAAGAAGTGAGCGATACTAAGACTGCACTTATCAATAATAATCTTGATAATTTCATAATTTTAATTCTTTAATTAATTCTAGAATGAAACCTTAGCACCGATGCTATAGAAGCGGTTCACTGGTGCCGAACCTGAATTGTTAACATTCATGTCCAGGAGTTTGCGCTCCTTGGCAATAGTCAGCAGACTGTTGCCGTTGACAAAGAGCTGAAGTCCGTGAACAAAACTCTTCATAAACATCGCCTTAGGGAAGTCGTAACTCAACTGTACCTTCTGCAAGTCGATACGGTCAGTAGATACATCCAGAAGTCTGATGTCTGATAGTTGTTCGTACCAGCCTCTGTGGTCAGACGTGGGAATGTGGCTGTTGCCGCCGTCTCCTTGGTCCATCTTCCGCGCATCTCTGCTGTATATTTACCATCACCTCCTACCCAGAAGTAGGTTGAATTCTTAACAGCCTTGGCACCGAAGTTTCCTGTGCCGAGCATGAAGAGGGTGAAACCCTTATACTTCAGAGTGAGGTTCATACCGATGGTGGTAGGAGTTCCATACCAGCCGCCCTTGCCCAGATAAACCTGGTCCTTGCTGTCGATGACGTTGTCGCCGTTCTGGTCCTTGTACTTAAGGTCGCCCGGACGGATGGTTCCGCCGATAATCTGGGTTGGAGAGTTCTTGATATCATTCTCATCCTGGAAGAAGCCCAGGCACTCATAACCCCAGATGGCATCGAGTGGCTGACCCTGGCGATACTGATAGGTATCAGCATACTGCGAATCATCTCGCTTGGTTGCCTCTGTGGTGTAGTAAGTTACGTTGGCTCCTACGCCGAAACCGAAATCGCCCAACTGCTTCTTGTAGTTCACAGCAAAGTCGAAACCGCTGCGCTTGTCCTCATTAAAATTAATGTAAGGAACGAAAGAAGACTCAGGATAGTAGCTGAACAGATAGCTAGGCACCTGATTGCGAGCCTCCAGAATTCCGTTGGTCCACTTAGAAAGGAAGTAAGATGCATCGAAACTCAAAGCCTTGTTGAGCACCTCTGCATGAACCGTAGCAGAAATTTCCTTGCGGTGCAGGTAGCTGAGTTCGTTGTTGCTACCACGCTTAGACTGCATAGCTGAGTGACCGGAACCACCATTCCAATCCCACCAGCCACCGCTCTGATAAGTTCCGAGATACATGTAGTAATCATCGATACCCAGATCGGTTTTCATATCGGTGTAGCTTGCGCTGAGGTCAGATCATCGAAGAATGAATTCTCCATAAACTTCTCCTTAGAGAGGCGCCAGCCAAGTGCAGATGGAGATACACCCAATCGCTTGGCTGATGGCAACTTGGCAGACCAAGGTGTAGCCAGAGCGAATCGGCATAATACTTATGATCATAGTTATAAGAGAGCTGCAAGCCCATATTGGCGTTGCTCACCTTATGATACTCAGCCGATTTGCTCTGCTGGTAACCGTTGGCCACCAGCATGGCGCTTACGTTGTGCACATCGTTGAAGGTGCGGTTGTAATCGAAGTGCGCATTGAATGCGATGGTCTGGTTATCGGTAGAACCAGAGATATTCTGAACTCCCGATTTCTTGTCCACCGTACCATTGTTGTTCAAACCTACGATAACATCCTTGCCGTTGAAGTTAGCCCATGTAGGCTGGAAGGTGGCGTAGGAATTGTTGAACGATGTTGAGTATGCCGTAGCATAGTCGATGGCTACCATGGTGTGGAAACTCAAGCCCTTGAGTACAGAAGAGAGGTCGAAATTCAAACCTGCATCAAACTGGAACTGACGGCTGTGATAGACATTGGTACCCGAAGCGTAGATATCACCGAACACGTTGGTGAGGTCGGCAGAAGAACCACCCAGGAAGTACTTGCCATCAATGATATTGCTGGTAGCCCCAATCATAGTCAGCGCCGACTTGGCATTAGGGTCAATCATATCCACAGGAATCAGCGGAGCCACGCGGTTAGGACGGAAGGTGCGAGCCTGCTCCCAGTAGCTGCTATTATTGTTAGTGTTAGCCGACTTAGCCCCGTAGAAGGTGGCATTCGCATTTACGTAGGCATTGATGGTGCTGCTCAAGCGAAATCCACATTACCTCTTACATTGAATCGGTCGGTATAGTTCTTCTTAGCCTCGCCGAAGTTCAAGTTGTCACCGCTGCGATAGTAACTCACGTTGGCATAGAAGCGCGCCTTCTGGTTGCCGCCTTCTATTTCGGCAGAAACCTCCGAGCGGTTGAACGCTTCTTGATGTAATCAGAAGAATAGAAGTCAACACTTGGATAGCGATATGGATTCTTGCCGGATGCATAGTTGTAGATGGTCTCTGCAGAATATGGCAGGTTGTTTTCGGCACCGCATCATTGAGGAAAGCCTCGTTGTAGAGAGTCATGTACTCAGCCGAACCGAGATACTCAGGAAAAGCCTTGGCTACATTCCAACCCGTATTGGCATTCACCTTTACCGACAAGCCATCGTTAACCTTGCCACGCTTAGTGGTAATGAGAACCACGCCATTGGCAGCCTTGCTGCCATAGAGCACTGTGGCCTGGGCGCCTTCAGAAAAGAGATATCCTCAATCTCGTCGGGGCGAACATTATTGGCATCACGTGGCACACCGTCGATGAGGACGAGTGCATTGGAATAACCCCACATACCATTGCCATTATAACCGGATACATAACCCTGCATGTTGTCAAGGCTGTAGGTATTATAGTTTTTCTCTGTCAATTCTCTGACATTGACGGTGCTCACACCACCGAGCACATCGCTCTGGTACGCCTTCTTGAACGCCACGTTAACCATTGCGCTATCAGCAGATTCCTGAGCCGAAGCAGGCAACTGTGCCAGAAGTGCCGTAACCACTGTCAGAGCAGAGTATATTGTTTTCTTATTATTTTTCATATAAATATGATTATTTCTAAGTTTATGCTTTTTATATATCACATCTCCGGGTGATTACCATCCTGGATTCTGTCCAAACTCAGGATACAGATAAACATCGCTTTCCTTGAGTGGCAAGAGATAGTGTTTCTCTGAGAAGTCGCGGGTCACGATGGTCTTCTCGCTCCATCCTGTCACCTCGGCATCACGTGGATCGTTCTTGGTATAATCGAAATTACCTACACGCTTGAATTCCTGTGAAGTCTTGATGTTATAAGGATATTCTGTGAGAAGCAACCAGCGCTGCAGGTCGTTCCAGCGGAAGCCCTCAAAGGCAAGCTCTACGGCACGCTCGCGGCGAACCTCGTCCATAAACTTCTTCTGGTCGTTCATAAACTTATCTGCTACATGACCAGCATCTACTCTATCGCGAAGCACATTGATTGCATCAGCAGCGGTGAGGTTGAGCTTTGAACTCTTGTAGTTGGCTCCCTGAACGGCTGCACCAGCCTCAGCATACATCAGATAAATGTCGGCAAGACGCATGTAAGGAAGGTTGCACTGCAAGGCACCGCCCCAGTTGTACATGCCATCATACTTGTTGCACTGGTGAGGAACCAGCTTCTGAGTATAGTAACCAGTGCGGCATCCGTTGGCAGAAGAGCTACGCAGATTACTGCCAGTGTACATCTGGATGTACTTAAACTGATAGTCGTCAGATTCCTTAGCAATGGTGGTATTGATATACTGGAAGCCATCGAATACGATATCGTGATAGAAGCGTGGGTCGCGGTTCTGAACGGATGAGTTGGGTCGAAACCGGAATCAGGATCATCCAGAGGCAGACCGTTTGCCATACCATAGTAGTTCACGTAGTTGGCAGTAGGCTGATGAATCAGCGCATCGTGCTCAACGATACCGTTCAGCTTAGGTCCCCAAAGCTTGGTGAAGTTCCAGTTGGAACCGTTCTCACCAATATGTGGACCGCGCATGATAGCTCGGTAGATCCAGGCATCTTCCAGTCCTGTCCGGTTGTACGGAAGATATCAGAGAAGTTGGAGTTGGAACTCTTGTCAGCCTCATGGTCATAAATATTAGAATACTTATACTCGGCCAGAGCGTAAGGAGTCTTACCGGAATTTACTTCGCCGATAGCTTCTGCCAGAGCATCTGCAGCCTGAGCAGCCAGTTCGGTATTATATTTATAGGTGTCGCCATTCTTAGAAGCACCCTTCTCCGCCTTGCCCAAGTTATTTAATGGCGAAGCTGCCCAAAGCAATACCTTACCTAAATAACCCAAGGCACAAACCTTAGTGATACGGATATCATTCTTGCCCAAGGTCTTCTTACCAACGGTAGTCTTATCCCAGTCGTTTGGAAGAAGATCGGCAGCAGCACGGAAGTCTTCTGCACATTTCTTGGCACACTCCTGATAAGAGAGGCGTGGCAATGTTAATACCTGTGAGCCATCCAGCACGGTATCTACATATGGCATTCCACCATAGAAGGCTATCATCTCCTCGTGCCACCAAGCACGGAAGAAGAGCAACTGACCCTTGATGAAGTTCTTCTCTTCCTGGGTGCAGTCGGTCATCAAATCGAGATTGGCAAGACCGAGGTTACACTTGCGGATACAATACCAGGCATGCTCCAATGAGTGACTGAATTTATCCGTCTTGGTCGGATTCAAATCATTGGAGTGCAGAAAGCTCTGTGCATCATTGTACCAATGGCGATAATCGCCCAAATCAAAATGGGCAGTTACATGGCCATCACCCAAACCTGTATTCATGATTCATCTTCACCCCAGTTGAAGGTAGTACACCAGTAATTTGACTCCTTGCTAGGAATACAGTTATATACTTCCTCTATGAAACCCTGGAAGTTGGTGAAGTTCTTGAATGCCTGTTCTGCGCTCACGGTAGAATCTGGGCTCTTGTCCAGATAGTCAGTACAAGAGGTGAAACCGCAAGCGAGTCCCAGCACACAAAAGAGTTTTACTATATTTTGTTTCATTTTTAGATTGCTTGTTTAAAGATTAAACTTGACACCGAAGTTCACACGTTTCATCGTTGGATAAGCACCTACGGCGCCACCGTTACTAGAGAAGTTTGACTCACGGTCGTCTGGCATTCGGGTCCAGAGCCAGAGGTTGTTACCACTTACGTAAACCTTGAGGTTGTTCAAACCGAGTTTCTTGATCCAACCGCCGTTCCAGGTATAGGCAATCTCTACGTTCTTCAAGCGAATGTAAGAACCATCGCAAAGATATTGAGTGCATAGTAAGCCGCATTCGACATTGGCTTAGAGTTGAAACGTGGAGTAATCACATCACAGTTAAAGTGGTTGTCGCTCCACCAGGTTCCCTGGTCGTAAACATTGGCAAGCATTGGGTCAACCAAACTGATCATGGTTACGTCACGGGTTACGTTGGTTACACCATAGAACTGAGCGAAGCAGCTGAAGCCCTTGTACTCATAACCGATTGTTGCATTGTAGGAGTTCTGTGGAGTACCGGTATAACCGTAAGGAACTCTATCGTTCACATTATCCACCTTACCGTCGCCATTGAAATCTACGATGTAGTAGTCACCAGGAAGACGCTGGCCATCGTTGGAATCCATCTTCGGAGAACCATAGACATCATCATAGTTCTGAAGAATGCCCTTATCTAAATAGGTGTAGGTCTGGTTAATGGCATGACCTGCTGCCTTGCGATAAGATGGGAGGAGCGCTGCATCATCCTTGATTTTCACCTCGTTCACGGCGTGGGTCATACTGAAGTTGGCCCAAAGGCGCATCTGGTTGGCAAAAACCTTGTTAAACCTCACCTCAAACTCATAACCGCTGGTAGTTACCTTACCCAAGTTGGCTGTAGGAGCAGTCTGACCGAAGTAAGAAGGAACCGAACGGGAAGCTCCGTTGACAAGGATATCGGTACGAGTATCGTGGAAGAAATCTACGGCACCGGTGAACAAGCCACCCAAGAAACCATAGTCTATACCCACATTCACCTTTTTCACCTTCTCCCAGTGTACGTTCTCGTTACCTACGGTAGATTCACGATACCAGGTATATGGAGAATCTCCACGGGTAGCATCCATCTTGGTTGTACCACCATATGCCCACTGAGACATGTAAAGGAATCGGTCGCCCACATTATCGTCACCGATTTCACCATAGGAAGCACGGATCTTCATCATATCCAAAATCTTGTTCTCACGCAAATATTTCATGAAAGGCTCCTCGGAAATCATCCATCCAATGGCACCGGAACTAAAGAAGGCGAAACGGTTATTTGAAGAGAACTTCTCTGAACCGTTGTAAGCACCATTATACTCGAAGAAGTAACGGGAATTCCAATCATAAGTGGTACGGAATACCCAGTCTTCACGATAAGAAGGAATCATGTAACCTGTTGCATATTCCTGGCGACCGAAAAGTCCCATGGCGCTTACGCTGTGCTTGCCAAAACTGCGAGCCCAGTTGAGCTGAGCCTGATAGTTCAAGTTGCGCTGTGTAAGTTTATTGTTAACCTCACCACCATTCACGGTCCACTGGTTTCCCATAGCATAATCGAACTTATCGTATGGCTCGTATGCCTTCTTGTAAGAAACGGCACCTGTATGAGGATCAATCCACTTCAACTGAGGATCATGGTTCATATCATTAATACCACGATTCTTCTCTACAAAAGTATTGTCCCACGAAATCATACCTCGTGCAGAAAGTCCCTTGGTAATGAAATCAAGTTTCTGTTCCAACACGAAATCAGTAGTGATGCGAGTAGTGGTAGAAGTCATGGTACCACCCAAAGAAACCTGCTGGGCAGAGTTGGTTACATTAGTAGATCCTGGCAAATATCCCCAAGAGCCATCGCTATACTTAGGCAAGAAAGCATCTGGAGAAATATTATATGCACCAGCCCATTGCTGGCTGACCTGCCAATCGCTATAACCATCAGAACTATTTACCCAAGGAGCCTTGCGCTGACCATTAGAGCCAGCAAGGTTCATCTTGAACACGGTGGTCTTTGTGATGTTGAAGTCGAGATTAGAACGAACATTCACACGATTGTAGTCGTAACCTGTACTATAGTTACGACCATTGCCGAAATTCTTATAAAGGTCACCCTCGCTCACGAAATCCACACCTGCAAAGTACTTCACAAACTTGGTACCACCCGATACATTCACATTGGCATTGTATGACATGGTGTAATCCTTGAAGAGTACATCCTGCCAATCTACGTTCGGATAACGCTCACGCTGCTCCAGTGTAGTCTGGTTGCGATAGTTCTCGATGAAACTCATCGGTTCCATCTTGTCAAAACTTCCAGGAGAGATATTCAACTCATGCTCGATAGCCTTGTTACGGGCAATGAGTGCATCATAAGAATCATATTTATCAGGAAGCTTAGAAGGAATCTTCATCACGGCATTGGCAGTAACACTAATCTGAGCCTTGCCTTCAGAACCACGCTTGGTGGTAATCAGGATGACACCATTCGCACCCTTCACACCATAAACGGCGGTGGCAGAAGCATCCTTCAATACAGAGATGGTAGCCACAGACTGCATATCAACGCTTGACATTGGTCGCTCAATACCATCGACCAACACGAGAGGAGAAGAGTTGTTCCAGGAAGAAGCACCACGAATCTGAATCTGAGGTTCCTCCTCACCCGGCATACCACTGGATGCCGTGGTAACAACACCCGGAAGGTTACCAGTCAGAGCTGCTCCGATATCACTGATACCCGCAGCACGCTCCAGCGTTTTTCCTGTGTCTGGGTAATGGCACCTACGACAGAAGCTTTCTTCTGCTGACCATAACCAACGACTACAACTTCGCCGATGGCGTTGTCGTCTTCAAGAGTAAGTTTGAACTCTCTCTTCGTACCAATCTTTACTTCCTTGGTCTTCATACCTACGTATGTAAATACGAGGATAGAATTCTCTGAAGGAACACTGATACTGAAGTTACCATCAAAGTCGGTGACCGCACCGACGCTGGCATTACCTTTCACTTTTACAGTGGCACCTATCAGTGGCTCACCTGTACCGTCAACAAGATTACCCTTGACCTGGATATTCTGTGCCTGAGCATTCAGGCTGCAGAAAGCTCCCACCAAGCATAAGGCTGCTGTCCGTTTCATTGTTAACACTTGTTCAATCATGTTCTATTCATTTTTGATTTATGCTTAAAAATTTAGGCGTGCGCTAAAACTGTTTATTCACGGCGGCAAAGGTATGGATTTCTTTCGAAACAAACTTTGCGTGGTGTAACAGAAAGTTTATCATTTTAGAAAAATCTTGCGAGAACGCATTTTTCCATTACTTAACAGTTGTTTTATTATATAAACACCTGCAGTGGGCTTTTCAACCTCTTTTCCTTCTATATTATAATATAAGGTGGAAACCACGTCTGCCTGGGTTTCTAATTGTTTAATTCCTGTTGTATTTTGTTTCATGTACCATTCCTTATACCAGTTCATACAGGCATAGCCGCAACATTCTTCGAACAGTCCGTGTTTCTTGGCATTCTGGAAACCAGGAATCACCTTGCCCGATTTAAGATATTCATCAATATCGTAATATTCCTGTGGATGGGTAAGGGTCATACCGATGTTGCCGTAATGGTCGTGCACTGCCTTCCATGCCAAGCCCCATTTCGAGGTGGATGCCGTTGCCCAGCTGCCCAGGTTAGGCTGTGTCCACTGTCCCCACTCGTTATAGTGACCCTCGCTTGCCTTGTCAGGGTCTTCAGGACTCCAGTCTATCTCTGTTACCATGATTGGCTTCGACTCTACCATCGGAACTTGACTCTTGAAGTTACGGATAAAAGTATCGTGATTGCAATTCTTATCGGTCATGTTGCCATACCATCCGGAATAAACATGCACGGCATAAGAGAAATTATCCTCACTGTCGGTGATAGGATACTTGGCGTAATTCTGATACTGGCTCTGATAGCCCGCACCCGGCACCCAGATGATGCCCTTGAAGCCCTGTGCACGAATCTCATCAACCACCGGCTGGAAGTAATCATGCAGTGCTTTATCCGAATTAGAGCCATCACTCAGATGAACCTCACCGGCTCGTTGGCTAGTTCGATAGAGATAATACCGAATTCTGCCGGATATACTCATCGGCAGCAAAGGCCTTCCATATCGACTTCAGGTAGCGGTTGTACTTATCGCCTACGCTGATGTCGCCAGGACATACACCGGTGGACGCACGATGACGTAGAGTCCGTGGGCAATGGCATCCTTAATTAATGGGATATAGAGTTTCTGGAGATAGAGGCGATAGCGCGCCATGCTGAATGCCGAGATGTCAGCCTCGTTCTCTGCCTTCTTCGTTGGATCGTTGGTCCAGCAAGGATCCATGTGCAGACGGAACACGGTGCAGTAGCTCCCTGCTCCTTGTCGGTAATAGCCGAAAACTGCTTGGAGAAATATTCCAAGCAAGGCTGTATATCTGATTCTGAATAATCAGCTTTCCACTGTTGCCATCTCCAACCGTTGAAATATCGGTTGGGCGTATCCATTACTCCATGCAAGACTACGGTCTTACCATTGGCATCAACAAGATTCTTGCCCTCTACACGCAGTGCCGGCAATATTCCATCAACTTGCAGAGCTGTCTGGTTGCCAGCCGCATTCCCCACCAATGCAAACATCGCAAGAGCTAAGAAAGCTATAAGTTCTTTCTGTTCATAATATATATTTTTAGATTTTATCACTTTTTCTGATTGTTATTTATTTATCATACCTAGAAGCAATCTTTAGTACCCTAAAAAGAGAATGGCGCGTATCCCTACGCACCAATTTCCATAAAACCAATTAATCATGATCCTTCAATCATAATATATTCATATTAAATTGAACTCAAATGCTATAAACCTATTTATAGAAAACTAGCAAAAGAATATTTAATAACCTAAAACCACCGTTTCATAACAAACTTAAACCTAAAACCAAAACAATTATTCATTATTTGATGGTGCAAAGGTATAAATAAATCCCCAAATAAGCTTTATCCTACGTAACCGATACTTCATAAAGAGTTTATGCGTGTAACATATACTTTGTGCCATATTACATCGTCCGAATATGAGGGTAAAAAAGAGTGTATTATGGTTACTTGCAACCAAAAAATTACCGATTTATTCTGATATTCCAACAAAAAAGTGTATTTTTGCAAACAGATAATAAAACTATAATATAAACAAAGCATGAAATCTTTAAACCAATTAATCATCACGCTGATGGCTTGTCTCTTTTCCATCCAAGCATGGGCACAAAGTGGTAAACTGTTTAATACAGACAATCAGCTCTCGAGCAACCTCGCCACGCAGGTGTTCCAGGACAAGATCGGATTCATCTGGATAGCCACCCGCAACGGTTTGAACAACTACGATGGTTACCATATCAACGTAATAAAGAAGGATATGTCAAATTTTTTAGGTCTCAACAGCAACTACATCAATAGCATTGCTCAAGACGAGAAGGAACATATCCTGCTAGGTACCAACAACTCTCTATTGGAATTTACGGGAAGCGAATTCCTAAAAATCCCTATGCTCGATTCCAAAGGCGAAGAACTCGCCACCTACGTAAAGCAGGTATATCCCCTAAGAAACAAAGACGTAGCCGTGGCTACATCCGGTTATGGCATCATGCTCAAAAAGCAGGATGAACAAAAATGCCATGCCATGAAGGGAGAGGTGGAAAAACTGAAATATATCCACAAACTCCTGGAAGATAAACGGGGCAGACTCTGGATCATCACCGAAGACGGAAAACTCTACCGCAAGGAAACAAACGGTAGAGTCACCTCCCACTTTGCCGGTACCGAAGGCGTGGACGCACAGGATATCCAGCAGGACGTCCTGGGCAACCTCTATCTCGCCAGCAAGAACCAGGGCGTACATCTGCTCAGGGCAGGAAGCAACGTCTTTACCCGAATCAGCAGCATCGGAAACCTGCCCATCGAAAACATCTATATCAGCCACAATAACAAACTCTATATCGGCTGCGACGGACTGGGCATCTATGTATATGACCCTCAGACCGGATTCCTGCAGGATAACCCTCTCTTCAGCCGACTGGTGAACCTGGCCAAGAGCAAGGTAACCAGCATCATAGAAGACAATCAGGGAAACATCTGGGTGAGCATGCTACAAAAAGGCGTGTTCATGCAGAGCAACATACAAAACGACTTCAACTACATGGGCTTCCGCTGGGCAGCCGCAACGTGATTGGCGAAAACTGCGTTACCAGCCTCAGCATCAACCAGGCAACCAGGTGTGGGTGGGTACCGACAAGGATGGCCTATACCTATTTAATATAGCAACCCGCAGCGTAGAGGGGCATTTCCTGAACCAGCACACCGTGCTCACCCTCTGTAAGGACGAGCAGGGCAGAACCTGGGTGGGAACCTATACCGACGGTCTGGGCTATATGGATGCAGCCGGAAGCTTCCACCTGTTGATTTGGGCATCAGCAAGTCGGTGGGCATCTTCGATATCAAGCAAGACCCACAGGGCAACATCTGGATAGCCACCATGGGCGAAGGTCTCTTCTGCCTGCAGAAAGACGGAAGCCGAAGGAACTACAAGGCTAAATATGGTGCAGATAACAACCTCAAGGTCAACAGCCTGCCCAACGATTACCTCATCAAGATGGCCTTATCAAAGGATGGCAACCACGTGTATATAGCCACCTCTGTGGGACTGGCGTGCCTCGACCGCAAGCGAAACAGCTGGGTTTCCACCTTCAAGGGCATCAACTGCCTGAACAAGAACCGTTTTTCGCACTGCGTGTTTGTAGATAGCAAAGACCACGTATGGTATGGCACCGAGGATGGAGCCTTCTGCTTCGACTTCAGAAAAGGAATAGAGCCTAAACATTATTCCACAGCCCAAGGACTCACCGACAACGGTGTGGCGAGTATCACAGAAGACAACAAGGGCAAAATATGGCTGGGTACAAACAGCGGACTCAACATGCTGAACCCCAAGGATGGCAGCATCATCAGGTTTTATACCGAAAGCGGACTGCAGAGCAACGAGTTCAGCGATGCTTCCGTATGCACCACCCAGGATAAGAAGGTGATTCTGATGGGTGGCTCTGGCGGAATCAACTGGTTCCAGGCCGACCGGGTAAAGCAGCACCCATGGCAGGCAAAGGTGGTTATCTCGGGCTTCGTGGTCAACAACAAGGCAGTGACCCCAGGCATGGAGTCGGGCAGCTATACCATCACAGACAGCTGGGTAACGGTGGCACGGGAGTTCAATCTCTCGCACGATGACAACACCTTCTCCCTGCAGCTCTCTACCCTCACCTATAATAATGTGGAGCAGATAAGATACGCCTACAGCATCAACGGCGATGCCTGGCGCACCGTGCCAGCCGGACAGAACGAACTTGCCTTCTCGCACATGGCTCCCGGCAGCTACAAATACCGCATCAAGGCCATCTGCAACGGCTACGAAACACCGGTGAAGGAGTTCACCATCATCGTTCACCCAGCCTGGTATGCCAGCATCTGGGCAAAGCTCTTCTATCTGCTGCTCCTCATAGCAGCCATCATGCTCTACCTGCGCCACCGCAAGCGCCAGATGGAAGACCGTCTTACCCTACAGCAGCATATCCATGCCGAAGAGATGGGCGAGGCAAAGATCAAGTTCTTCATGAACATCAGTCATGAAATCCGCACGCCGCTCACGCTCATCATCACGCCGCTGCTCTCGCTCATCAAGGAAGACAAGGAGCCTCACCGTCAAGGCATCTACGAGATATCAGAAAGAACTCGGAACGTATCCTTCACCTCATCAACCAGATGATGGACCTCAGAAAGATTGACAAGGGACAGATGGTAATGCGTATGTGCAAAACCGATATGGTTTCGTTCATCAATGAAGAATACGACCTTTTCAAGCAGCAAGCCATTGCCAAGAGCATCGACTTCGAATACCAGCATGACAGCGAAGAGCTTCCTGTATGGATAGACCGCAACAACTTCGACAAGGTGATAATTAACACCCTCTCGAATGCCTTCAAGTTTACCCCTACGGCAGGCCACATCCTCCTCTCGCTCACCCACACCGACCACCATGCCTACATCAGCATCAAGGACAGCGGCATCGGTATCCCGAAGGATAAGTTGGAAACTATCTTCCAGCGCTTCTACCAGACCCCTGCCGACCCTAACGACCGCAACGTCGGTACGGGCATCGGTCTCGATCTCACCCGCTCGCTCGTGGAACTGCACTACGGCACCATCTCTGCCCGCAACAACGAGGGCGAGAAGGGAAGCAAGTTTGAGCACGGAAGCGAGTTCATCATCCGCATTCCATTGGGCAAGGATCATCTCAAACCAGAAGAGATCATCGAGGAAGAAGAGATGAAGAAAGAGCAGAATAATGAACTTGCTGAAGCTGAACAGGAAGAACAGCTGGCAGAAAACAATGACCAACCAGCCGAAACCTTGAACAATTCCGATACTACCCAAGCCTCTGCCAAGGGAGCCAAGGCAGAAATCGTGATTGTGGAAGACGAAGAGGATATTCAGGAATACCTGAAAGCACAGCTCTCCAGCGACTTCAAGATTCGCACATACCTAACGGAAAGGTGGCACTGAACGAGATTCTGAAGAATAAGCCAGACCTTGTCATCAGCGACATCATGATGCCGGAAATGGACGGAACCACCCTCTGCGCCAAGCTGAAATCAAACATCAACACCAACGATGTGCCTATCATCCTGCTCACAGCCAAGAGCCGTGAGGAAGACCAGCTGGAAGGATTGCAGACCGGTGCCGATGCCTACATTCTGAAGCCGTTCAACATGGACATTCTGCACCGCAACATCATCAACCTGCTCACCGTGCGCCGCACTTTGCGCAATAAGTTTACGGGCAATGAAAGCCAGAATCACCAGGTAGAACAGATAGAAATGCAGACACCTGACAATTCCCTGATGCAACGGATAATGGAGGTTATCAACGAAAACATCAACGATTCCGACCTGAGTGTGGACATGATAGCACAGAAGGTGGGCATCAGTCGTGTACACCTGCACCGCAAGATGAAGGAACTGACCAATCAGACGCCACACAGCTTCATCCGCAACATCCGACTGCAGCAGGCAGCCAAATTGCTCAAGGATGGCAAGCAAAGCATCACTGAAGTGATGTACGCATGCGGCTTCTCCAATTCCGCAAGTTTCAGCACCATGTTCAAGAACCTCTATGGCTGTTCTCCTAGAGAATACATGCAGAATGCCATGAAGAAATAAAGATGATACACAACAGAAAAAAGAATATGTAACAAAAACAAAGCTTTATGAAACTTTGAAAAAAGTCTTGGTTACATTTCACAATGAAAGATTGCAAATAAAGCCGTAACTTTGCAGCGGAAAAACCAGTATGGATTCTCATCCTTGGTTTTCCGCTGCATTTTTATCTTATTGTATAATCTTTAAAATCAACGAACATAATGAAGAAATTAGCAATCTTATCGCTTTCGATGATGCTTGCTGCCGGAGCACAGGCTCAGAATGCCCAGTTCGACTACTTCAAGTATGCCGGCAACGATGCACGATTCAATGTGCCAATCGACAAGAGTCATCAGTATTACAACCCTGTATTGGCAGGATTTTATCCCGACCCATCTCTCTGCCGCGTAGGTGACACCTATTATCTGGTGAATTCTTCCTTCACCTTCTTCAGGTGTGCCTCTCTCTACCAGCAAGGATTTGGTAAATTGGACTCCAGCCGGGCATGTGCTCACCCGCCAATCGCAGGTGCCTCTGAAGGGTCAGCATGTATCAGGCGGTATCTTCGCACCAGCCATCAGCTATAACAAAAAGAACAAGACTTTCTATATGATTACCACCAATGTGGGTGCCGGCAACTTCTTCGTCAAGTCCAAGGACCCATCCAAGGGTTGGAGCGAACCTATCTATCTGAAGAAGATTGATGGCATTGACCTAGCTTCTTCTTCGATGACAACGGCAAGGGATATATCGTTCATAACGGTCCTGTGGTTGGCGGTGCTGATTACGAGGGACAGCGTGCTATCCGCTGCTTCGAATTCGATGTGAAGGGCGACAGCATCAAGGGCGATTTCAAGGAGATTCTGCGTGGCGGAACCCATGTAGAGGCTCGTCCTATCTGGATTGAAGGTCCTCATCTCTTCAAGAAGGGCAAGTTCTATTATCTGATGTGTGCAGAAGGTGGTACAGGCGGTTGGCATAGCGAGGTGATTCTCCGCGCAAGAACCAATGGGTCCTTGGGAGGAATGCCCAAACAACCCTATCCTCACCCAGCGCACCGGACTCGATCCTAACCGCAAGGACCTGTATCCAGTGCTGGTCATGCAGACATAGTAGAAGATGGAAAGGGTAACTGGTGGGCTGTATTCCTGGCTTGCCGTCCATACGAAGAAGATATGTATAATACAGGTCGCGACACCTATCTTCTGCCGGTAACCTGGAAGAATGGCTGGCCAGAGATTCTTGCCAAGAATACTCCTATCTCTACCATTGGAGAGAAGGCTGGCTTGAAACCAACTGAAAAGAATGAGTTCTCAGGAAACTTCTCTTACGTGGATAATTTTGATACAGCAGACAATGGAGCAGGTTTGAAGGATCTGAATCCTCGGTGGATGTTCCTCCGCGACTTCGTAGATTGCTATAAGGTAGAAAACGGCAAATTGAAGTTCAATCTCTTGCCGGGCAATATCTACAAGCGTGAACCGATGTCTGCCATCTGGGCTCGCCAGCAGCACGGAACCTTCACTGCCGAGACAGAGATTAACTTCACTCCTCGCAACGACAAGGAGATAGCAGGTTTGGCACTTCTCCAGAAGGAAGACCACAACTTCGTACTGGGCAAGACCATGAAGAAGGGCAAGCTGATGATTACCCTGACCCGTGCCGAGAAGAACAACGCCACTATCGCCTCAGCTCCTATCAAGGCTGGCAAGCTGAAGCTGAAGGTAGAAGGTCATGACAGATATTACGATTTCTATTATGCAGAGGAAGGTGGCGACTGGCAGCTGCTTGCCAAGGGCGTGGATGCCAGCAACCTGAGCACCCAGAAGAGCGGTGGCTTCATCGGAGCCTGCATCGGTCTCTATGCTTCTTCCAACAAGGAATAACAGATATCATGATATGATATAAAATACAAAAGACTCCCCGAGCTTTTCGGGGAGTCTTTTTGTATTTTGTCTTTGTACAAGTTTTATTTATTTTTCACAATATCCAATGTCATTTTGCCAACAGATGGCGCCCTTGCCGTTCTGATCTACAGGCACCTGCTTGCCATCGAGATCTGTTCTGTACTTCAGCGTCTGGAAGAGGCTGTGGCTGTGACCTCCCAATACCAGGTCGATGTGGCGGGATGCAGCAATCACCTCGGTATCATCCGTGCCGTCTATATTCCAGCCCAGATGAGAGATACAGATGATGACATCACACTTCTCCTTCTTCTTCAGGATCTCTGTCATCTCGTTCGCCTTCTGGATAGGATCCAGGTACTGGATGCTACCGTAATTCTTCTCACTCACCAAGCCGGCAAGCTGCGGAGCCAGTCCGAAGACGCCAATCTTGAGTCCCTTGCGATGCAATATCACGTATGGCTTCACAATATCCGCCAGCTCAGTGCCGGTGAAATCGTAGTTGGCACAAACGATCGGGAACTTGCCATCTTGAAGAGACGCACCATATTGTCCATGCCGTAATCGAACTCATGGTTTCCGATGGTGGCTGCATCATACTTCATCTCGTTCATCAATCCCACTTCTACATCCCCCTTGAAGAGCGAATAGTAAGGAGATCCCTGAGAGAAGTCGCCACTGTCGAAGAGCAGAAGATCAGGATTCAGACTGCGTTCCTGCTTGATCATTGCCACACGGCGGAGGTAGCCTCCACGGTTTGCCATAGCTGTATCTGCGAGATTCAGATTGTAAGGCATCACGCAGGAGTGGGTATCGTTGGTATGGAGCACCACGAGCTGCTTCACTACCTTTGGAGTCTTCTGCGCCTTTGCCTCCTTCTTGGCCTTTGAATCCTTCAGGACTTCAGCCTGTACTATTGCCGGCTGCAGCGTGAATGATGCCAGCGCCAGCGCTATATATAATAATGTATGTTTCATTTCTGTACTTATTTAGTTAGTCTATCTGCATTCCGGGGATTGCAAATCCCCGGAAACCTTCGTCCTCCCTATTCTACTACGCAACGGCCTTCTACTCTTGATTCCACTACCTTGCCCTGAGCCTTCATCTCACGGAAATAGTCCATGATGATGTAGCGCACATTGTTCTCCTTCGCCTTAGGAGCCACCACATCGGTACCGCTCTTGAAGGCTACAGCTGGTCGTTGCCCTCGGCAAGATAATCGAGGGTGGCTATGCGATAGCTCTTGGCTGGATCGACAGGTTCGCCGTTCAGGGCCACGCCCTTCAGCTTTCCGTCGCGGGTGATAACCATTCTTACGGCATGGCTCACTCCCTCGCCGCCACGGTGGGCTATCTGCTGGAAGAGTTCAAGCACCTTCTCGCCGGTAAGCGTGAGGAAACAGATCTTGTTCTCGAAAGGAGCCACCTCACTCACATCGCCTACGTTGATATCGCCCTTGGCAAAGTCAGCACGGATGCCACCCATGTTATACACCGAGAAGACAGGCTGCTCATTAAACTGTCTGCCACCCCATACCAGGATGTCAGAAAGCAGATTACTCAACTCGCTCTCAGGGCGATGGTGGGTCATGTCATGAGCCACGGATCCCACTACAGGTCCTATGATGCTATCCACCTTGTGCTGATAAGGGGCGATGAACTTCGCAGCCTCAGCATCAGGCTGTGCATCCCATTTTTTATCTACCAATAAACGGGTTCTCTCCACCTTTGCCACCTTGAATTTCTGGGCAAAGGCTGGACTTGCCATCAGCATCAGAGCCATGGAGGCAAGCATCATCTGCATACTATTCTTTTTCTTCATACCTTTTCTGTTTTTCAGGGTACAAAGATACAAAATAAATCTGTGAAATCCGTGAAATCTGTGGGAAAAGACGTTGACAAGAAAGAAAAATAGTTAAATCTGCGAGAAAAAAGAGAAGAAACCCACTGAAAATTTGCGAGATACGAGAAAAAGTCGTAACTTTGCACCCGCTTTTCGGCGTAACCGCTGTTGTCTGGGCAGAAGTGTTGCCCGGCCATGTTGCGTTGGAACGACAAACAATTTTTAATTTTATACAAAAAAATGGATTTGATTAAAGTTGCTGAAGAAGCATTTGCAACCGGCAAGAAGTTCCCTGAGTTCAAGGCAGGTGACACTATCACAGTCGCTTACAAAATCGTCGAGGGTACTAAGGAGCGTATCCAGCTCTATCGTGGTGTAGTTATCAAGATTTCTGGTCATGGTGACAAGAAGCGTTTCACCGTTCGTAAGATGTCTGGTACTGTAGGTGTAGAGCGTATCTTCCTATCGAGTCACCAGCTATCGATCTATCGAGGTGAACAAGCACGGTAAGGTACGTCGCGCTAAGTTGTACTACTTGCGTAAGCTCACAGGTAAGAAGGCTCGTATCGCTGAGAAGAAGACCCTCGCTAAGAGCGCTGAGTAATTTTCTTAGTTACCTATTAAAAATTAGAATCAGAAAAAGGGCATCCGATCTCACGATTGGATGCCCTTTCTGCATTTCCTTATTCTCCGGCGCTGTAGTTGGTCAGCCCGTCATCGGTGCCGTGCAATGCGCCCTGCAGATCAGCCCAGCTCTGGAATCCGGCAAGCAATGCCAGACGGTTGAGTATCTGCTGTGAAGGTTTCTCCTTTCCTTTCATTATCTCCCACACCTTGTGCAGCAACTTGTTGTTTCTATGCTTCTCTTCGTGCTGCAGGTGTTCCCTGCCTAGCTTCTTCTCCAAAGCTACAGCGAGGATTTTCAAATCATTTTTCATTGTGATTATCCTTCCTCTAATTCTCAATTCCTTTAATTTCTCAAATTTTCATTTTTCATTCGTGCTCTCTGTGGCAAAACAAGAAGAATCAATTACGTTATTTAAACGAAGAGTTCCACAGAATCTGTTGGCTAAAGCGCTTGCGATCATTGTGATCAACTTGATCGTGCTGATGA
>ENA-OQCS01000282-OQCS01000282.1-human-gut-metagenome-genome-assembly--contig:-NODE-282-length-27928-cov-6.118233_pt1 | contig 27928 bp, 34 predicted proteins | sample MGYA00242757_ERZ504575 | MGnify/ENA primary metagenome ERZ504575 (study PRJEB26092, sample SAMD00036297) | human gut metagenome | host: Homo sapiens | study: EMG produced TPA metagenomics assembly of... | reverse complement strand
CTAATTCATCTAATGTATAGTAAATCATACAATCTAATTTTGCATTGTTTCTGTTAGTCATAGCCATTGTGATATCCTCCATAAACCCTCTATAATTATATCATTTTTGGCATAATAAATGGCAGAAACGTCGACTATTTTTGGGTTTATGAAGTACGTTTCTGCCACAGATATTCTATCAGATTTTAAAAAGACTGTCGACAGTTACTTTGTCAACAGTCTGAAACCGCAGCCTAGCTACGGTTTATTTCATTTCAACTAATTCATATTCTCGATTTCCCAAGCCAATCTTTTGTGCATGTTCTAAACAAGATTTCCATTCCGATTCCGGTGTCGAATTTGTGAAATGGTCATGATGATCACAGAAGTTTGGATCATGTATATGTTTATATAATTGTGATCCTGGCATTGGTTTTGCCTTCATACATAAATCCACGCAGGCTTGATCTAGGGCAAGTGGATCAAAAGATGCCAACATTCCAATATTTGGTAGAATCGGTAAATCATTTTCGGCATGACAGTCACAGTTTGGTGAAACATCCACAATCAAAGAAATATGGAAGTTAGGACGTCCATCCACAACAGCTTTTGTGTATTCCGCCATACGCTTATTCAATAATTCATTCGCATTATAGTTATTGAAGGAGATCGCATCAAAGTTACATGCGCCTAAACAACGCCCACAGCCAACACAATTTGTTTCATTAATATGCATATTATGTGTTGTTTCATCATACTCCAATCCATTATTTGCACATTCTTTAAGACATTGTTTACAACCACGACATAATTTTTCATCAACATGCGGAATACCTGAACAGTGTTGTTCTTTTTTACCAGCACGTGAACCACACCCCATACCTATATTTTTAATGGTTCCACCAAATCCAGTTGATTCATGGCCTTTAAAGTGTGTCAAAGAAATAAAGACATCGGCATCCATTATAGCTCGACCAATCTTAGCTGTTTGACAATATTCTCCACCAACGACAGGCACTTCAATATCGTCCGTTCCTTTTAGTCCATCTCCTATCAAAATGGGACATCCTACAGTAAGTGGTGTAAAGCCATTTTGCCAGGCACACTCTAAGTGTTCCAAGGCATTCTTTCTTGATCCTGGATACATTGTATTACAATCGGTCAAGAATGGTTTTCCCCCTAATTCTTTTACCACATCCACAATGGCACGTGCATAATTTGGGCGTAAATATGCAATGTTTCCTAATTCTCCAAAATGCATTTTAATTGCGACAAACTTTCCATCTAAATCCAAATTGGCAATTCCTGCTTTCTTAGCCAACAATTGCAATTTTGTAGGTAGACCCTCACCTAATTTACGGGTATGAAAATCCGTATAGTATACTTTAGATTTTTCCATCGAATATCACCTCAATTTTATTTTACATTTCCCCCAAAAATGATACAATGCAAAAAATGAAAAAAGGAAGTGTGATTATGAAAGCATTATCAAAAAAGAACAGAGACATTTACAGATTCTGTGATTCGTCGAATGACAAGAATCGCAAATCAATATGATGCGATCAATCTATCGCAGGGATTTCCTGATTTTGATCCACCAAAAGAAATATTGAATCGACTAGAACAAGTTGCTCATGAAGATTATAACCAGTATGCGATTACTTGGGGTGCCCAAAACTTAGAGATGCCTTAGCCAAGAAACAATCAAAATATATGAATCTAGATTTAGACTCGAACAAAAATATCGTTATCACTTGTGGAAGTACCGAAGCTATGATGGCAGCCATGATGAGTGTTTGTGATCCAAACGACAAAGTGATTGTCTTCTCCCCATTTTATGAAAACTATGGAGCAGATACCGTTCTTTGTGGGTGCCAATCCAATTTATGTTCCTTTACATCCTCCTGTATTCAACTTTGATAAAGAAGAATTAGAAAATGCGTTTAAACAAAATCCGAAAGCGTTGATTTTATGCAATCCAAGTAATCCTTGCGGAAAAGTGTTCTCAAAAGAAGAATTGGAATATATCGCTAGTCTTGCCATAAAATATGATACATATGTGATTACGGATGAAGTATATGAACACATTGTATATGCACCATACAAACATACATATTTTGCCTCTTTACCTGGTATGTTTGAAAGAACCATTTCTTGTAGCTCCCTATCTAAAACGTATTCCATTACAGGGTGGCGTTTAGGCTATTGTATTGCCCCAGAAAATATCATCGAACAAATCAAGAAAGTACATGACTTTTTAACCGTTGGTGCGGCAGCTCCACTTCAAGAAGCAGCTGTAGTAGGGCTTGAATTTAGTGATGCTTATTATGATGAACTACAAAAGCTATATACACATAAGAAAGATCTATTCATCAATGGCTTAAAAGAATTGAACATTCCGCATACAGAACCTCAAGGAGCTTACTATGTCATGGTCGATATCAGTGAGTTTGGATATGATTCGGATTTAGACTTCTGTGTGGATCTCATTAAAAATGTGGGTGTAGCGGCAGTTCCTGGATCTAGTTTCTTTAAAGAAGAAGAAAATCGCTATATTCGTTTCCACTTTGCGAAAAAAGATGAAACTTTACTAGCGGCATTAGATCGATTAAAGGATATGCGCACAAAAATGCCTTATAAGAAAACCGTTGGGTAGTAATCCAACGGTTTTATCTTTTATCACAATTACTTACGAATTTTAAAAATGTTCAATACACATATTTAACGAAATTCACAAATGTTTATCTGTATATTTTAACGAAAATGAGAAATGTTTCATTAAAACATTTCGGTGATTCCGTTGTGACTTTCAAAAAGCCAATTTCTTCCATTAAAAGTTCACTATTTTTCCACTATATTTCCTTTATTTATCATCACAAGAAAAAAAGACTCACCGAAGTGAGCCAATTATTAAAATTGAGATTTAGGATTCTTACCTTGAATAAAATCACGAATATCTGAACATAATTCATGAACATTATCTTCACCAAGATAAATCATATGTCCACTTTGGTACCCTTTCCAGAATACACGATCACTAGGAAGTCCAGCATGATCATTGTGTGCCATGCATATCCAAATTCAGTACATAGATCAAACCATCCATTCGCAAAGAATGCTCGCATTCCTGGTCTTCGCGTCAAGGCATAGCGCAATTCTTCTGCGGTTGTACCTTTCTTTTCTTCTTTATCCCAATGCATATAATAGTCGGTTCCTGGAATAAAGTTACGGTCTAGTTTTACATTTAATTTTGGAAGTAGATCTCCTGTAAATGCAGCATAGAAGAATGTATCATAACGATCGGCTGTCGCATCATCCCACAATGCCTTTTTGATTTCATCTTGTTCAGGCTCTAATAAAGGACGAGTTACACGACCATCATAACGAGATACAGCTTTTCCTTTTGTCTTTAATACTTCTTGACGATAGTCATCATCATCAATTTTTAAGCCGTGACGAATCAAGTATTCTCTAGAAACACCTGTATAATAGCTTACCCTATCCAAGATATGTTCTTTTTCTTCTTCTGAAATAGCTTCTCCTTTATAAAGTGCAAGTACATAATCATGGTCTGCGAAATCCTTAGCTTCTTTTACAAATTCTTCCACACTTTGATCTGTTGGATGATTGTGATACCAGTTTACACCTGCATATGTTGGGAATCCCAATACACTTGTTTCAACAGGTAAGCCTTCGCCAAAGTATTTACCTACAGTAACTGTATTTCCAATAAATACAATACCATCAAAGGCAATACCATAGCCTCTTTCTCTTCCCATTGTGGCAGCAATTCCAGCAGCGACTGCACTACGAGTACATCCATAACTTTCACCACATAAATATTTTGGTGACAAGCCACGATTATAACGACGAACCCAAGCTTCAAGCACTGTCAATAAGGCTTCTGCATCTTGTTCAATGCCAAAGAAATCTTTCTTTTTACTTTCATCAATCAATACACCATATCCAGTTCCAACAGGATCAATCAATACGATATCCGCAATATCAATCAAACAATCTGGATTATCGATGACTTTATAAGGTCCAAAAGCACTTTCACGATCCACTTCATCATACTGCATACGACGTGTTCCTAAAAAGCCTGCATGTACATACATACAACTCGATCCAGGACCTCCATTATACGCAAAGACAACAGGACGATTCGATGTATCTTCTACATCACTTCTAAAATAGGCATACGTAAAAATCGATGCGACTGGATTTCCATCAGGTCCATAGATGACATTGTCTTCACAAATTGTATGATATGGAATTTCTTTTCCTGACAATGTAATTTTTCCATCTGACTCAAAACGAGCTGGTTTAAAAGTATCTGGTTTAAAGCTTTCTGTTTTATACATAATTCGTTTCCTCCACAATAATTCCATTATAGAACGTAGTGAAAAATAGTCAATGTAAATTATTACATTTTTGTAAATATAATGAAAAAGAGAGAAACTATTCATTTCCCTCTTCATCATACGTATCTAAAAAGTGATGTCTTGCGTGATCATCCTTATAGGCTATCACTGTTTTAAGACTTACATTTTCTACGCTCTTAAAAATATTCTGTTCGACAAACGGATTGACTTTCTTCAATTCCTTGATTAAGTTTTTCATTTCTAAACGCTTTGACTTAGATTGTGTTAAACATGTTTCATTAGCACAAGCCTGAGTGAATTTGCATGCACATTGAATGAAATACAGATTGTTATGTTTAGCCCAAGCCTTAATATCATCTTCATGAATCAAGTATAAAGGTCGAATGACTTCCATACCCTTAAAGTTATTTGAATGTAACTTTGGCATCATCGTTTGAATTTGTCCCCCATAAAGCATCGACATTAAAATGGTTTCAATCACATCATCATAATGGTGTCCCAACGCTATTTTATTACACCCTAAATTCTTAGCATAGTTATATAAATGACCTCTTCGCATTCTTGCACATATATAACATGGATTCTTTTCAATATTAAAAACATTGTCAAAAATATCACTTTCAAAGATCTCAATTGGAATATTTAGCCTTTGGGCATTTCTTTCAATCACATCACGATTTTCTTTTGAATACCTGGATCCATTACAATGTATTTCACATCAAAATGAACCGGTGAATGTTTATGCAGTTCTTGAAAACACTTTGCCATCAACATCGAATCTTTTCCACCCGAAATACATACCGCAATACAATCTCCTTCTTTGACAAGCTCATAATCACGGATGGCTTTGGTAAATTTTGACCAAATCTTTCTTCGATACGTTTTAATAATACTTCTTTCGACTTGAGCGCAAAAATCATCCGACACATTTGTGTTCATCTTATCCATAACAATTGAAACATATCCACCATCTACACTATACGCTTCATATTTTTCCTGCAATCTTTGTGCCACTATATCACTGACATAGCCTTGTGCGCAAACGACAATAATCTTCTTAGTTGAATCAAATTCTTTGGATAAAACACTTTCTCCACTTAATACAATACTGTTCTCGATTGGATTTTTAAAGGCTTCTTCGGCATCACGAATATCAATTAAGATATATTCTTCTTTATTTAATTGTTTTAATTGTTCTACTGAAATTTTCATGAGACTATTCTAACATAATATTGAATTTTTGGATGAAAAAGCGCAAAATATGAACAAAAAAAAGGAAGTTTGATTATGACACAAGATATGACACAAGGCAAAATCATGCCTATGTTAGTTCACTTTACCATTCCCTTAGTATTGGGAAATCTATTCCAATTAACATATAATGCCGTTGACAGTATTATTGTAGGGCACTTTGTTGGGAAAGAAGCTTTGGCCGCAGTTGGAATTTGTAATCCAATCACGACATTATTCATCCTATTTCTAAATGGACTTTGTATGGGCGCAAGCATATTGATTGGCATGTATTATGGGGCTAAAGAAGAAGAAAAACTTGCTCGTCAAATGAGCACGACTATGCTTGCAGGGCTTGTATTTTCACTTGTATTAACACTTGTCTGCATATTCTTTTCACCACAAATTCTTAAATTTATGCAGGTAGATTCATCCATTTTAAATAGGACTACTACCTATCTTCAAATTATCTTTGCCGGTTTAGTCTTTACCTTTTTATACAACTTTTTTGCGAGTACACTACGCGCTTTAGGCGACAGTAAATCCCCCCTATATTTCTTAATTATCAGTTCCATTCTAAATATCTTTGGAGACTTATTCTTTGTGGTTGTTTTACATGCAGGAAGTAAAGGATGTGCCATTTCTACTGTAATTAGTGAAGCTTTATGTTGCCTATTCTGCATTCTATATATTCAAAAGAAAGTGCCACTTCTGCAACTTGGCAAAAAGTGGCTTATCTTTGATAATTTATTATTAAAAAGAACCATTGCGTATGGCTGGGCCAGCGCAATGCAGCAGGCGACTGTACAACTTGGAAAGCTTGGTATTCAAATGATTGTCAATACGATGGGCGTATCGGTTGTAGCTGCCTTTACGGCCGTCAATCGAATTGATGACTTTTCGTATACCCCGGAACAAAACATTGCTCACTCTATGACCGCTTTAATGGCACAAAATAAGGGTGCCGGAAATAACAATCGTATGCAAGAGGGATTTCGTTGCGGAATGGTCTTAGAATTCATCTACGGTATATTTATCTTTCTAGTATGTTTTATCTTCGCAAAACCATTAATGTGTCTATTTGTACAAGATGAAGAAGTTATTATGCATGGAGTGACTTATCTACATTTAATTTCCATCATGTATATTCTTCCTGCCTTCACCAATGGAATCCAAGGTTTCTTTAGAGGGATTGGAGATTTAAAGATTACACTCATTTCAAGTCTAGTGAATATGACAGTTCGAGTTATTGTGGCTGCTCCACTTGTATTTAGCTTACATCTAGGCATCGAAGCTTTACCATACTCATATCTAGCTGGATGGATTGGTATGTTGGTGGCTGAACTTCCATTGCTTATTCGTACATACAAAGCTTATGAATAAGACTTGTGTATAATTGACACAAGTTTTTTGTTTTCCTTTTATATAAAGCATTTATTACAATTTACACTATTTTTCCAACCCATATTTTTGTATTTTATCCACTTTTCCAACCTTTTTATGCCATTTTTAACAACTTTTCCAACTTTTTGATTCAATTATTTAGAAAACTTTAAGATTTATCACCAAAGTTAATTAATATTTATTCGTTATATTAATCATGGTGATACTTTATGACAAATAAAAACATACAAAACATAATACACTTTGGATTTATCCTTATGATTCTTATTTGCGTTTATTTCTTTTCACAAGGATACTTCACAAATCCACAGCTTCTACAATCTGCACTATCTAAGGCAGGCATTCTGGCACCCTTACTTTTTATTTTTCTACAAATCATTCAAGTGATCATTCCTATTATTCCCGGTGGTGCATCAAGTGCCTTGGGTATTACAGCTTTTGGAGCCGTCAATGGATTTATATATAACTATATAGGTATTTGTATCGGATCCATATGTATTTTTTTGCTTGTTCGTAAGTATGGTCATAGAATCATTCTAAAATTATGTAAAAAGAAAGATTACGACAAATATATGAAGTATACATATGATCAAAATAAATTTGATACCTTCTTTATGTTAGCTATTTTCTTACCTTGTGCACCCGATGATCTCTTGTGTATGCTTGCAGGATTGACAAATATGTCGCTCAAAAAATTTGTCTGGATCATTCTTTTGGGTAAGCCCTTATCTTTGATTGCCTATTCTTATGGTCTTACGCAGTTGTTTCAAATTATCGAAAGGTGGTTATAATTATGTTATACATTGGAATATTATGTGCATGCATTGGATTTTATTTACATTATTAAATTAAAAGGAGAACTTTATGGAACATACAATATTAGTGGTAGAAGACGAGCAAGGGATTCGTGAAGCCATCGGAATTTATATGAAGAATCAAGGATACAATGTGATCCTTGCCGCAAATGGAAAAGAAGGCTTGGAAAAGATTGAAACAAATGATATTCATTTAGCCATTGTAGATATTATGATGCCTGTTATGGATGGCATTTCTATGGTCATGGAAGCAAGAAAACATCATGACTTTCCGATTCTATTTTTAAGTGCAAAAAGTGAAGATATCGATAAAATCACAGGTTTAAATATTGGCGCCGATGACTATATCACAAAGCATTTCAAAGTATGGAGCTAGTCGCAAGAGTGCGTTCGCATTTAAGAAGATACGAACAAATCTTAAATCTAAAAAATGAGACAAAGAACGAAGATGAGTATATGATTGGTGATCTTGTGTTAAATAATACGACAAAAAGAGTGACGTTAAATTCAAGGGATATTAAATTAACGCCAAAAGAGTTTGATATTTTAAAACTATTGATTTCGCACCCTGGACAAGTCTTTTCTAGCCAACAAATCTATGAATTGGTATGGAAAGAAGAAGCTATCAACACGGAAACGATTATGGTTCATATTCGTAAATTACGTGAAAAAATCGAGGCCAACCCTAAAAAGCTATTTATATTAAGGTTGTATGGGGACAGGGCTATAAAATGGAGAATATACAATGAAAAAGAAAAATATTTTTTAACAATACTATGTGCTTTATGCATCATTAGTTCTTGTATAGTGACAAGTTTTTATCCAAATGTTTCTACAGCTGCTCCAACAAAGCTTCCTGAAACTTTAGAGCAGAATCTTACAGCTTTTATTCTTGCTAAAAAATTGGAACAAGATCCAAAGTATGAATATATTTCTTTTGAGAAAGATACACCGGAAGATATTCAAAAGGATATAAAAAAAGGTTTAAACTCATCTTTAACTAGCGCAAAAAATATTTTTGAGAATGATCCAAACTTCTTTAATACGTGTGATGTGAACAATAAAATCACTTCAAAACAATTTAATGTGAATGTAAAGAAAAAAGATACAAGATATTATGATACTTTGGATTCGAACACTTTAAATGTAACGGATAATATTGTGAATCTTATTAACTATAACAGTGAAAAGTATTATGAATACTGTGATGGCACATATTATTGTGATGGAGAGCCATTTCCAGGCTATACACTTCATATGCCAAGTGATGTCGTATTAACTTTCTATATTCCGGCTGTTTTAAATTATGATAATACAAGTCTAATTGACCTCTTAGATTTAGATGCCGATCAATATACCTATTTCTTTATGACAGCTTCTTGATCTGTAGCGCCATTATCGCCCTATATATCTTCCTTAATAAATATGCGTATGAAAAGGAAGCCTATATCTTTAGAAATGTGAATAACTGGTTATTTGAACCTGCATTCTTTTTATTTTTAATTGTCGATGCCCTACTAGCTAGTGTACATGCATATTAACCACCTATTCGATTGAAGGTACATTCTTACACATTCTAAATCGTTATCACATTGAATTAAGTCAGCCTATCGTATATGGAGTGAACATTCTTGCGTGGTCTATCACCTTATTCTTTATTGGTTTATCCGTATATTGGTTAAAATGTCAATTTACAACATCGATTAAAGACTGGTTCTTTCATAGAACATGGATTGGAAAATTCATTCTTTATTTCTCAAATAAAGTAGAACGAATTATTTCAACCGATTTATCGGATAAAATCCTTAAAAAATATATTATTTTCTCAATATGTCTGATTTTGATTCTTGCGTTTATATCATTGCTTAACATTCCATTCTTCTCTTTCTTTGTTGTCGTTACAGCATTAATTGGCATTAGTGTTGTGGGCTATAAGAAAATCAAAAATGTGCAAAGTCAATACCAAGACATATTACATATGACAGAAGATCTATCGAGTGGTAATTTTGAAAATATCAAGCCTGCAGATTCTGGCTTATTCCAATCTTTAAATAATAATATCTATCAAATTAAGGATGGTTTTGAACAAGCTGTAAAAGAACAAGTACAGTCACAAAATCTAAAGACGGAATTGATTTCAAATGTATCGCATGATTTAAAAACACCATTAACAGGTATTAAAAATTATGTAGAGTTATTAAATGATCCTAATATTAGTGAGGAAGATAAAAAGAGTTATTTAGAACGATTGAATCAATATACAGATCGTTTAAGCATTCTAATCACAGACTTATTCGAAGTATCTAAAGCCAATAGTGGTAATATTGATTTAGAATATTCTGATATTAACATCATTGAATTTATTGAGCAGGTATGTGCAGAAAATGAAGAGTTTCTACAAGCTAAAAATCTTCAGCTTGTGACAAATCTTCCAGAAAAAGAAATTCATGTATGTTTGGATGGAAATAAGACGTATCGTATTTTTGAAAACTTATTTACGAATATTTCTAAGTATGCTCTTGAAAACACACGTGTATTTTTGGATGTGAAAGATATTGGTAATTCGGTTGTGATCATAATGAAAAACACTTCAAAAGCACCGCTTGATTTTGACAATGATATCACCGAACGTTTTGTGCGTGGAGATAAATCAAGACATGAAGCAGGCAGTGGTCTAGGACTAGCATCGTAAAGAGTTTTACCGAAGTACAGAATGGCACATTTATGATTGAAACAGATGGAGATCTCTTCAAATCCATTCTTAGTTTTCATAAATCCTGAAAAATGTAGAATTCTACAGAAAAAGTGGTCAAAAATCCAAGAACAAAGGATAGGCCACTTTTTATAAAGCAATCTAAGAACTGCGGGGATAGCTTGGTAAGAAAGGTTTCAATAGAAGTCTGTTTCCAAGAATCTCATCACTTCAGTGATGAGAGGTTCAAATATGTATTTATTGGTTTGTAATCGGAAAAAGTGTAGAATTCTAAATAAAAAATGATTAGAAAATCCATTATGTCTTAAACTGTTAATTAATTAGAATACGACACATGAATTCGTGTATAATAGAAGAAGTGGACTTTTGGAGGTTATTTATGATTTTAGAACAAATTGATAAAGACTTATTGAAAATGGCAGAAGAATCGGATGTCGTTTTAAAAGATATTTATAAAAAAATTGATAATGTATGTTTATACAATTCAGATCGTATCTTAGCTGCATTTATTGAGAATCACGTTTCTTATTCTGACTTTGCGGATATCAACGGATATGGTAACTACGATGAAGGTCGTGATAAAATCGAACGTATTTTTGCGACAGTACTCGGATGTGAAGATGCTTTGGTACGCCCTCAAATCATGAGTGGTACAAACGCTTTATATTTAACTTTATCTGCCCTATTAAAATATGGAGATACAATGATTTCTATTTCGGGTGCTCCATATGATTCTTTGCAGGAAATGATTGGTTTATGTGGGGATTCTACGCAATCCTTAAAAGCCAATGGTGTAAAGTATGAACAAATTGATTTAGTGAATGATGATTTTGATGATGATAAGATTGTTGAGCGTTTAAAAGAAAACAATGTAAAATTAGTGGAAATCCAAAGATCTAGAGGATATGCCCACCGTTTATCATTAACCATTTCAAAGTTTGAGCGTATCATCAAAAAGATTCGTGAAGTAAACAAAGACGTTATTATCATGGTGGATAATTGTTATGGTGAACTTGTTGAAAAATTAGAGCCAGGACACATTGGTGCCGATGTTGTGGTCGGATCTTTAATGAAAAACTTAGGTGGAGGAATCGCCTCTACTGGAGGATATGTAGCTGGTAATAAAGAGTTGATCAATATGGTTGCTGAACGCTTAACAGCTCCTGGAATTGGTAAGGATTTGGGTGCAAACTTCAACTTAAACAACTCTTTCTTTAAAGGTATCTTCATGGCACCAAATGCCGTTAAGAGTGCTTTAAAAACAGCCGTTTTTACAGCTTATATGCTAGAAAAATTAGGATACAAGAATGTATCTCCTGCTTATAATGATGAAAGAACGGATATCATTCAAACTTTAGAACTGGGCTCGAAAGAAAATCTTGTTAGCTTTACACAAGGCATTCAATCCACAAGTCCTATTGATTCATTTGTTCGTGTTATGGCTGCTCCAATGCCTGGCTATCCATTTGATGAAGTTATGGCTGCCGGAAGCTTTACACAAGGAAGTACAATCGAACTAAGTGCAGATGCTCCAGTCATTGAACCATATACTTTATATATGCAAGGTGGATTAACATTAGAATATGGAAAACTCTCTATTCTTCTTGCCCTAACAAATATGAAAAACAACTAAGATGCCAAGTGCATCTTTTTTGTTTCAAACGATTGTCGAATCGTTGCATTATTTTGTGCAACGATAGTAGAATCGTTGCAAATCGATTCAAACGATACTTCAATCAATAAAGAATAAAAGTGGTCAATCCACTTTAAATATAGGATTTAACCACTTTTTTAACAGCTACCCATCTGTCCACCATCGATACGAATAATGGAATTGTTGATGAAGTTAGCTTCATCACTAATTAAGAAACGAACAAGATAGGCCACTTCTTCTGGTTTTCCATAACGTTTCACCATGATTTTTTCTGTTTCTTCCTTTAAGAACTCTTCATCATAGCCATTTAGTTCATTATCGGTTCCAATAAAGCCCGGAGCAACACAATTCACATTGATATATGGTCCAAATTCAGCCGCAAGATTGTGTGTCATTGAAATCAAGGCTGCTTTTGAAGCATCATAATCGATACACATTGGATAATACGTATTAATTCCATTGGTACTTGATATATTGATGATTCTTCCATATTCTTGATCCAACATGTGTTTATAGACTCTTTTACTACAATTAAAAGCACCTACAACATTTACATCTAATGTTCTTTTAAATTCTTCGGCATTTTTTAAGTGAAATAGATTGGAAAGATCCACAGCCGCATTATTAATTAGTATATCTACGCCACCCATCTTCTCTTCAACTTCACTAATCATGATATTGACTTGATCTACATCGGATACATCTGCACAAATTGTAAGACAATGAACATGATATTCTGATTCAATTTTTTCTTTTAATTCTTTGGCAGGCTGTTTAGAAGTTAAGTAATTAATGACAATGTCATAACCATGTTTTGCGAGTTCCAATGCGATTGCACTTCCAATACCACGAGCACCACCTGTAATTAATACAACTTTATTCATAGTTAAAAAAAGAAGAGCGATTAAGCTCTTCCTGCATATTTTCCATCTGTTGAGAATACAACGATTTTTTCACCTGGTTCGATGAACTGTGGAACTCTTAATGTTAATCCAGTATCTGTAGTTGCATCTTTAGTTTGGTTAGATGGTGCACCTTTGATGGCTGGATCTGTTTCAGCTACTGTTAATTCAACTTTTTCTGGAACAGAAACAGATAATAATTCTCCTTCGAAGAACATCAAAGATACTTCAGCACCTTCAACAATAAAGTATTTGTTGAAATCAACTTGTTCAGCTGTTAATTCATAAGTATCGTATGTTTCTAAATCCATGAAGTAATATGTAGAATCTGCTTCATATGAGTATTGAGCTGCTTTTTTAGAAATGTTAGCTTGTTCAAATTTAGTTGAAGCATTGAAGTTTCTTTCTTGTGTATTCCCTGTTTTTAAGTTTTTCATCTTAGTTTTTAAGATAGCTGCACCTTTACCAGGTTTAACATGTTGGAAATCTAATACTACCCAAGGATCACCATCAACGATTAAAGTTAATCCTGTTTTAAAATCACCTGCAGAAATTGCCATAATTTTTCACTCCTATTTTCTATAAATATTTTTTACACGCTTTATTGTACCATATCCTCATCATTTTTAGAAGAATGAGTATGATACTTCACTCTACTTTATTTTCCTTAAATAATTTCATCATTTCATTCGTTAAACTAAATTCTCCCGGTTGAAGAATGATTTCATCTCTTTGAACCCAATCCGCATATTTCAATTCATTAGTATCCATAGATATTTCATCATTCCCTTTTACATTACAGAAGAACCCCAACAAAATATCATTAGCACTTCCCCAAGGTTGAGATTTATAGTAACGAATATTGTTGACTTTGATTCCTGCCTCTTCCATAACTTCACGTTTTACCGTTTCTTCTACGGTTTCACCAATTTCTGTAAGCCCAGCAATCAACGCATTATATTTAAATCCCGTACGATATTTTGTCAGCAACAACTTATCTTTGTTGATTACACCCACAATAACAGCCGGCATAATTCTTGGATAGACTGTATTGTGACACTCTGGACAGACCATCGCTCTTTCTGTTGTTGAATGCACCATCTTATGTCCGCATCTTCCACAGAATTTAGTATCTCGATACCAATCTGCCAAATGCTTACCAGTAATGGCCGCAAACAAATTGTCTTTTGGACCAATCCCTTCAATACGCAAACTTCTCTCTTCAACATAACCATATCCTGATGGAATTTGATTGTCTTCTAATCGCATATCACATAAGAAATATTTCGTACTATCAATCGAAAATAAATAGCGATATTCTGAATGTATTTGTATTTCTTTTACTTTAGGAAAAACAACTTCCTTATTTTCAAAACAATTTAAATGAATTAAGATCCTTCCATTCACAATACACAACAATACATCCTTTGGCGTTGCTGTATATTGGGATCAAATTCATTGTGTAATTTATGTGGATAAATATCTTGTACCATTTTTTCTACCTCGCGGATATCATTCTATCACATTTTTATTTTCCATTCTCTTTAATTCTGGCATGATTGTTACTAACATTGTTACGAAGCAAAGAGTTCCACCAATCACATTCGATACAGGTTCTGCCAAGAAAACACCATCTGTACCCATATGAAGATATAATGGCATGATATATGTAAGAGGAACGACAATAATGACTTTTCTTAATATCGAAAAGAAGATGGCTTGTTTCTTCTTATTCAATGACTTAAATACATTCTGTCCAATATACTGCAAATCCATGAATATGAAGGCTGCAAAATATTGGTTCAAAGCTGGTACGGTATTCCTTATTAATACAGGATCTGAACTAAAGACTTGAATCAATATATGTGGAATCAAAATAATGAAACTCCAAACTATGGCAGTATAGCCAAAGACTAGTATAGATATTACGCCAATTGCCTTACGAATACGTTCTGCTCTTCTAGCTCCATAGTTGTAGCTTAAAACTGGGCTAGAACCATCATTGATTGCGTGAATCGGTGTTTCTACTAATTGTCTCACACTTGAAATGATAGTCATAACTGAAATATAAATGTCTCCACCCGTAATAGATAGTACGTTGTTGCAACAAATCGAAACCAAACTGTTTGTGAGCTGCATAATAAAACTACTGCTTCCTAAGCTAACAATATTTTGCGCATACCTTTTACAAACGATCCATTCCTCTTTTTTAAGTAATCTTACTTTTAATTCCGAACGATTCTTTAAAAACCAATACACAAATATAGCTGAAACACATTGAGAAATGAGGGTTGCGATGGCAGCGCCTTGAATGCCAAGTCCAAACAGGAAAATAAACATTGGGTCTAGCACTAAATTCATAATGGCACCAATCAAAACTGAACACATACCTGCTGTTGAATAGCCTTGTGCATTGATAAATGGATTCATACCCAAAGTAAGCATAGAAGGTAGTGTTCCTATTAGATAAATCATCATATATGGATAGGCATATTTCATGGCAGATGTAGATGTTCCAAATAAGGTTAATATTGGCTTCAACAAAGGATAAAGAACAATCATTAAAACAATCGAACACAATACTAACATCGTGAAAGATGTATTCATGACTAAGTTTGCCTTTGTACTATTCTTTTCTCCACGACTAATGGAGAATAATGGAGCTCCTCCACTGCCAAATAGATTTGCGAATGCATTTATTATCACAATTAAAGGAAAACATAAGCCAATTGCACCCAATGCGTATGTTCCAATACTAGGAATTCGAGCAATATAGATACGGTCCACAATGTTGTATAGAAGGCTCATTATTTGAGCTACTAACAATGGAAAAGCAGCATTTATAATATTTTTTGTCACTGTATCATTTTCAAAATCAATCCGTTTCATAAAAACCTCACTAACGACTAAGTATATCACTGTATTTAAGATAAGTTTAAGAAATTTATCATTGTTTACTTATGTTTTGAATGATATAATCTGTTGACTACAGGGAGAGGGCATATGTTTACTACAAAACACTTTATATGGATAGGAATTTGTATTCTATTTATCCTAATTATGAATCACTATGCGAAAAAAGAAGATTTCACGCTACAAAACGCTTGTTACTTCTTTATGTTTATATGTTTACTTAGCGAAACCACAAAAATGATGTCAGATATGATTCCAAGTACACATGGAGGAATGCACTTAAATCCGCAATCCCTTCCATTCCATATCTGCAGTATCTTATTGTTTATTGCGGCCTACATCACTTTTGGAAAGGATGGTCCACTAAAACAAAAAATGATCAACTTCTTTGCGGTTGTCGGTACTTGTGGAGGAATCGCCGCTATCTTGATTCCAACGTATGGCGTTGAATTTAATGTAGCCAATGTATATCAATGTTTCATGTATCATGCAACATTAACATGGTTTTCTCTATATTTGATTCGTTTCAAACATGCGAACTTAGGTATGCAGGCATTTAAAAACAATTTAGTCGTATTATTTGCGTTATTAGTTTTCAATTTATATATGAATTCTATTTTGGCAGTCTATGATACAAACTTTATGTTTATTGTAAGACCACCATTAGAAGGACTTCCATTCCTTAACCTAAATCATGGATACTATATCTATTTATTTAGAGTCATCATGCTTGGAGTGATTGGACTAAGTTTGTTCCATTTACCATTCATAGTAAAAGAAAGAAAAAGCTGTGAGACAGAAAGCGACTTCAATATCGCTTAGTCCACAGCTTTTCTTATACCAAAAAAAACTCCATTTTATTTAGGAGAACTTTATTATGAAACAATGACTGAATCTATATTAAATCTAGGAACACGCTTAATTGATGATGGATTTGATGAATTCATTATGATTACGGCAGATCCTCATGTATTAAGTAAAACCAAAAGGAAAAACATGCAAAACACACGTTATAGCTGATGATGTGACAAGCGATGCATTACGTGATCTACTATATAATGAACTACGTTTTGGTGTTCGTACTCTAATCTTTGTAGCCAACTTCTTCTTATTACCACGAGTTTGTTTGGCATTAAAAGATTATCGTAACCTAATGCCAGATACAATTGGATTAATTGTCTTTGACAATACAGAATGGACAAACTTTTCAAGTCCAACCGTACATGTTGTACTTATGGGTATTTTTATTTTTATACCTTAAACATTACGTACATTTTCATTTTTCATCAGTTATAACTTATAATTTTATATTTTTAACACTGTTCATCACTTATAAATGTGTTAAACTATAATTAAAGGAGGCTTTAATTATGATCAAACGTGAACTATATATGAGTCGCATCCGTCCATTCATAGGGACTGACTTAATCAAAGTCATAACTGGGATTCGCCGCTGTGGCAAATCCGTCATGTTAAAGCTAATTCAACAAGAGCTTACAGAGTCTGGTATCAATCCAAAACAGTTTATCTCTATCAATTTTGAAGATATGAACTACTCCCACTTACAAACTGCACAAGCACTGCATGATGAAATCAGTGCAAGAGCCTCAGAAATAGGAGGAAAAGTTTATCTATTCTTTGATGAAATACAAGAAGTCAAGGATTGGGAAAAGTGTATCAACTCCTTTCGCGTATCGTTGGATTGTGACATTTACATTACAGGCTCAAACGCAAATCTACTATCTAGTGAACTTGCAACGTATTTAGGCGGCCGATATGTAGAATTTGTGATATATCCATTTTCTTTTAAAGATTCATGGAACTGTATCATTCGATTACTCCTGATGCATCCATTCAGCAATGTTTTCAAAAATACCTTATTGTCGGAGGTATGCCTTATCTTTCAAACATTCGTTATGCAGATGCTCCGTCTAAACAATATCTTCAAGATCTATTTAACTCTGTTCAACTCAAAGACATCATGAAACGAAATAAAATTCGCGATATTGATTTATTAGAACGAATCATTGCTTATGTGATTGCGAATGTGGGAACAACTTTTTCTGCATCCTCACTCGCAAAAGTTTTTAAAAAACGAAAAGCAACTGTATCTCCGGAAACGATTTTGAACTATATCAAATACTGTTGTGAAGCTTACTTGTTTTATCAAGTGAAACGAGAAGATTTACAAGGTAAACAAATTCTTTCTTCCAATGAAAAATATTATATTGCTGATCACGGCATCCGTGAGGCTATTTTCGGTGGTAATATGCGAGACATCAATCTTATTTTAGAAAATATCGTATATCTAGAATTATTGCGCCGAGGATTTGATGTAACTGTAGGAAGAAATGGCAATAAAGAAATAGATTTTGTATGCAACAAACAAGGCGAAAAAATATATGTTCAAGTCACTTATCTATTGGCATCCCAAGAAACAATTGATCGTGAATTCGGTGCTTATGATCGTATTAAAGATAATTTTCCGAAGTACGTTGTTTCTCTTGATGAATTTGACATGAGCCAAAATGGCATCAAGCATCGAAACATCCGTGATTTCCTACTAGCAAAGGAATGGAACTAAACAAAACGGCAAAATATTTCATTAAACGCTTGACCTAAAGTTAACTTTAGGTGCTATCATACCTTCAATTACAGGAGGTAATGACATGTATTTAGAAAATATTAATGGTCCAAGTGACATTCAAAAATTAAATCTAGATGAATTACGTATTTTGCAGATGAAACACATGATGCACTTATCCACAAAATTTCCCTTGCCGGAGGACATAATGGTCCTAACTTAGGTATGGTCGAAGTAACCACTGCATTACACTATGTTTTTCATTCGCCAATTGATAAATTCGTCTTTGACGTTTCTCATCAGTCTTATCCACATAAAATCCTAACTGGACGAAAACAAGCTTTTTTGAATGAAGAACACTTTCATGATGTAACTGGATATACAAACCCAGAAGAAAGTGAACACGATTTCTTTACGATTGGGCACACATCTACATCGATTTCTTTAGCTTTGGGTTTGGCAAAAGGAAGAGATTTAAATCATGGAAAAGAAAACATCATTGCGATTATCGGAGATGGTTCTCTTTCTGGTGGCGAAGCCTTAGAAGCCTTGGACTATGCAGGAGAATATAGAAACAATTTAATTATTATTGTGAATGATAATGATCAAAGTATTGCTGAAAACCATGGTGGTTTATATAAAAATTTAAAGGAACTTCGTGAATCCAATGGAAATTGCACAAACAATATCTTTAAAAGTTTTGGTTTGGAATACCATTATTTAGAGGATGGACATAACCTATTTAAATTGGTGGATTTATTCAATTCTGTAAAAGATATTGATCATCCTGTTGTACTACATATTCATACTATTAAAGGAAAAGGTTTGGCTTATGCCGAAAAAAATAGAGAAGCATGGCATGCAGGTGGTCCTTTCCATGTGGAAGATGGTAGTCCTCGTTTTACTAGTGGAAGTAATGACACGACTGTATTTGACAGCATTAAAACACTTCTAGACAACAACGAAAAAGCCATTGTATTAAATGCAGGAACACCAATGGGACTTGGTTTTACACAAGATGTTCGTCAAGAATATGTAGATCGTGGACAATTTATCGATGTAGGTATCGCCGAAGAAAACATGGTCGCAATGAGTAGCGGTATTGCCAAAAATGGAGGAACCGCCGTATTTGGAACTATGCCCCATTCCTTCAAAGAACCTATGACCAGCTTTCACACGATTTATGTTTAAATGATAATCCAGCAGTAATGCTTGTGTTGAGTCCTGGTGTCTATGGCATGAATTCCAATACGCATATCGCCCTATGCGACATCCAAATGTTTGCGCACATCCCAAATCTTATTTATTTAGCACCAACCACAAAAGAAGAATATGAACAAATGTTTAAGTACGCGACTACACAAAAGGATCATCCGGTTGGTATTCGTATTCCCGCAAGTTTTGTTTCTAGTGGAATCAAAGACGAAACAGATTATTCTGTACTTAAAAATAAAGTTGAAATCCAAGGAGAAAAATTCGCAATCTTTGCGGTTGGATGTATGTTAGCTTTAGCAAAAAAAGTTGCAGAAAAAATAAAAGAAGAAATTGGCATTCAAATTACAGTCATCAATCCTAGATTTTTAACTGGATTAGATATAGAGTTATTAGAAAAGTTAAAGAAAAATCATACGCACATTCTAACTTTAGAAGATGGAGAACTCGTATCTGGATATGGTCAAAATATCGCATCTTATTATGGAGATAGTGATATAAAAGTAAAGAATTATGGTATCTCAAAAGCTTTCCACACAGACTATGATCCAAATGAATTATTAGTTCAAAATGGCATGTCTGTTGAAAATCTGTTTCAATATATACAAGAGAATATTTAAGACCGAACATCAAAATTTCAAGGCATCCCTTTAGCGATTCCTTTTGACATTTCCAACACGGTATATACTGTATTTGAACAACATGCCGTTGCGTATAATATTGCGATTATTACTTCAATCAACGAAACCGCAATTGAGTGGGCATGTACATTTAACTCAATCGCAATCATCCCTTTTTCTGATGCTGATACAAGACATACCATGGATATGATTATTCGTCCTATCAATGATCCAGGCATGTATATCACAAGTGTCTTCTTGATTCGAAAAGATCGTGAATTATTTTTAAAAGAAATTGGCGTTTTAAAGTAAATCATATTGACTTATTATTTATGTAATATATAATAAAATTAACGATAAACATTAATTATTTAATGTTAGGAGGTAATATCATGAATGATAAGTCTAAAGATTTATTGAAGAAAATGTGCTCTGTTTTAAAAGTCGTTCGACAGGTTTGTTTAATCTCTTTTGCGTTGATAATTGGACTAAGCTTATTTTATGCCTTCAACAAAGATGTATATAATACTCTATTTGGAAGCATAAGAATTGACTATCTTCAATTGATATTTAAAGATGATTTGGCATTAAACAAAGATAAAATGTCAATGTGGTTACCATTGATTTTATTAATCACCGCTATATTTATATTCATCATCTATAAATCTATACAAACGATTGAATCCATTTGTACAATTACAATGGATCATACTCCATTTGATGTTCGTGTTGCCAATCACATCAAAAAACTTGCCAAGTATATTCTTGCAGGTGGTATTGTCTTTAATATTCTTGAAGTATGTCGTGTTCTATATTTTAAACAGATACTCAACTTCGATCTACTTTTCAACACTAAATATGTTACACAAATAAATTTTGATATTCGTCTTCACTTAAGCTTCCTCATTTTTGCCGCACTTATCTATTTATTGTCTTATATATTTAGATATGGACAAGAACTACAACAATTGAGTGACGAGACATTGTAATTATGGGTAAGATTATATTGCGATTAGATCGTGTCATGGCCGATCGAAAAATGAGTTTGAAAGAGTTATCTGAAAAAGTTGGCGTCAGCAATGTCAACTTGTCAAAGATGAAAACGGGTAAGATTTCTGCGATTCGCTTCTCCACTTTAGAAGCTATTTGTGAAGTGTTAAATTGTCAACCTGGTGATATATTGGAGTATGTAAAGGACGATGAAAAGAGCTAAAACTAGCTCTTTTTATATTTAAGAATTAGATGTAGATACACTGTTACTACATCTATTGATATTTTGTTAAAATATCCCTATACTATAAATGAAGGGAAGTGTTAATTATGCGTAACGTAATCAATGCTCAAAAAGATGATGTATTTAGAATTCGTATGAATTCAGAAATTAAAAATGAATTAGAAGAAGTTTTTGCGAAAAACGGTTTAACTTTAACGGATGCGGTTAATGTATTTTTTCAACAAGCATTAAATACTGGAGCTTTCCATTTTCTGTAACTGAAGATAATGCTGAAAACATGAAAGCCAAAGCTTTAACTAAACTCATGAAAGAATTAGAAATTGGTATGAATTGTACTGAATCTTATTCTGAAGAAGAAGCTGAAAAAATATTAGGTTTATAATATGCAAATTATTTACAAGAAGACAGCTATTGATGATCTTTTAAACACTGAAAACTATATTATTAGTCGATTTAACAACGAACAAGCTGCACAAAAATTAAAAAGCACCCTTGTAAATACGATTGCTTTATTAAAAGACAACCCTTATTTAGGCCCAAAAATGTCGGATCGGTTTAATGTAGATACTCCATTACGTTATTTCGTCATATCAAAACAACTTGTATTCTACAATATCAAAAATGATAATATCGAGATTATCAGAATACTTGATTCAAGACAAGATTACTTATCATTATTATTTTAATTGTTTAAAAATGCTACACACTGTGTAGCACATTGAATTGGACATATGATCAGAAAAGCCCTTAAACAAGGGCTTTTTGACATTTGATAAATCATTTTAAATACACTACTTGTATATGCGAAAGAAAATTAATTCAGTAAACAAAGTACAAAGTATTAGACTTCCAATTAAATATAAAACTAATACTTCAATTTGAATTGTTCGAAGAATCAACAATACAATCACATCCAGTATTATTATGAAAGCCAACAATTTCACTATATACATCCTACGAATTTTTTTATAAGACATGCCAATGGTATGCAGCAGATCATACTCATTCTTATGTGAGTAGAAACATTGATACAACTGCATATATACGATCACGATAGAAGTGATCATCAATACAAATTGATAGAACTGAACTATTTTTTGACACATATTCATGATTTCAACAAGATTCTTTGCGTCCGTTTTATTATCGACTACATAGAAATCATCTCTTCTAGACAATTGGATATGATCAAGCTTCTTTTTTAGTAATGATGATTGTTTAGTATTTACCCACAAATCACCCGTAATAAATGTATCTGGATATGTATTTAGCCATTCCATTACTTTTGATTCAGGAATATACAAAACTTTATTATCCCCACTATTTATATGTTTTTCTACCGGTATATCGAGTACATCAATCAATTCTCCACTTTGTTTATACAAATGCAATCTTACATTATCTTCATATGAATTACTTAAGACAAAATCATTATATTCATCTGTAATCTTGGTTTCTATTTGTTCATTATTTATATTCGCATCGCATTGAATGTTATAATTAAATTCATGCTCATATGACTTAAGAATTTCTTTTGATTCCTCAATAAATTCAGGAATCAATGTATGATCAAATATATTAAATGTGGCACTCACATCATGTTCATACTGTACTTCTTGTTGATTAGTTTGAATCCAAGATGTTAATGACTGCATGGATACACATATAAACATCGAACTCATCGCAACAATCAGTGCAATAAACAGACCATTGCCATTTCTCATTGTTTCAATTAAAGATAGATTGGAAATATGCAATTTTCTAAAGAAATAATGTTTAGGTCGTACTAAACTCAATCCAAATGCAAATATATATTGTACAAATAAAATCAATAATAAAATACATAGATGATATTTTGATATATGTAAACTAAATGGAAGATTCATTTGAATCCATTTTAAAAACAAGCCCCACAATAATAATGTAAATCCGATTCCCATACACTCAATCAGTGCAAAAAGCAAGGTATATTCCTTAATCATATACAAACGAATTTTCTTTTTATTCATTCCCAATATGTAGAGTTGATCATAAAAAGCCTGCTTTTTCTTTAAGTGTACAGATAGAACGCTATAAACAAACAAGAAACAACATACACTCATAAACAAGATTAGAAATTTAAAAATATTTTCATATTCAACATTCAAATGATATTTGGCAGCCACCATATCTGAATTCAATTCATAATCCTGTACGGGTAGTGTTGCGATTGCCGATTTATCTTTTAAATTTGCATAGACATACATCGCATCCTTTTTTGAATTCGTGGCTGTATAAAAACTATAATTGACGAGCTGATTATTTAGATTTTCATATACACCACTAATCGTATATACTTTAGAATCCTGATCTGAATATAATTTTATTGTATCCTGCACCTTATATTTATTCCGATACTTTTTATGAATCAACACCTCATTAGATTTAGGATACTCTCCTTCTATCAAACGTATTGGATAGACACTAAAATCTGTAGTTGAAACCAAAGAATCAAAAGTACCTTTATACACATAGGGCATTGGTGTTTCATAACTTAAACTATCTAGGTATGTATCTGTATATTCTTTATTTTGTGTATACGCAAGTTGTATATTTCACATCATAATCCCCATAAAAACTTTTGGCTGCATTGATTCGATATAAATCATAAGAGTCTTTTACTACAAAGAGAGAAGTTAAAAGAAATATGCACAAAAACAAAATACTGAATAATAAAACATAGCTTTTCTTATTACGACTTCTATATTTTTTGACTATATTCATACAATTTTCCCTTGTTCTAAACGAATAATTCGGTCTGCATAATTTGCGATTTTTAAATCGTGCGTAACCAACACAATTGTTTTCCCCTCTTTATTCAACGCTTTTAAAATGTCCATCACATTTTCAGCATTCTCACCATCTAAATTTCCCGTTGGCTCATCGGCCAGTATGATATCTGTATGTGCAAGAATCGCTCTAGCAATCGCAACGCGCTGTTGTTGACCTCCAGACAATTCATTCGCAAAACGATCTTTTTTATGCTCTAACCCTAGCAATTTCAATACTTGATTCAATTCTTTTGCATCCACTTTTTTCCCTTTAATTTGACTTGCCAAACACACATTTTCTTTCACTGTCAAAAAAGAAATCAGATTAAAAAATTGATATACATAACTAATGTATCGACTTCTTAATGTACAACACTCTACATCCGATAAAGAAGACATCTCTTTATTTCGAACTACACAACTTCCCATATAATCCGTATCTAAACCACCAATAATATTGAGCATAGTAGTTTTTCCACTTCCGCTTGCTCCAATAATCGCAACAAATTCCCCTTTTCTTATGTGCATAGAAACCGTATCGAGTGCCACACAATCTTTATACACTTTCTTTAGATTCTGTATTTTAATCACATTTCATCCACTCCTTTTCTTTATTAATACACATAAGGAAAAGAAGCATTAAAAAATCAATAACCGTCAATTGATTTCGATTATTCGATAAATAAGATGATTTTCATATCCTTTGAATCCATGATTTTTGTTCCATGATACTTATTCAAAATGATATTCAGTATGGATTTATTTGAAGGTGTCATATTCTTTATGTCCAAAGAATATTGAACATGTAAAATTAGCTCTTTCTCCTTTAGATTCATATGAAACATGAAAGTCTCATTTTCTTTAACTAAGCTACTATCCAATACGCATGTAAGCAGTGTTGTTAAGTCTTGTGTATCCATAGAATCAATTCTTTTAGGAACATATATCTGTATATCATAATCCAAATTGTGTTCTTGAATAAAGTTTTGTAGGATCACATCCACATATGGATTTATGCATATAGAATTGGGATATAACTTTCCATATTTTACTAACTCTTGATTGATTTGTTCTTCAATTGCCTCATATTCTTTCTTTTGCGACAGAACCTTTATATCATCCAAAGAATTTCGCATATCGTGAATCAACTCCTTGATTCCCGTCTGTTCATGAATCATTTGTTCTGTATAATGACTGGATAGTTCAATGAAATTTCGATACATCTCAATCTCTAATTTTGAGCGTATTCTAGAAAAAACAATGATAGCTACACTTAATAACACAAGAACAGATATGGTAAACATAAACACATAGATTTGGCTGTTCTTTATAAAATACATATATGTAAATTCTGTTTTAGAAAACAAGTCTGTCATCAACAACATATAAAGATAGCTAAATATAAATAGGATTATAGAAATTATATATTTCGTATTTTACCAAATTCTAAACTTTCATATTTAAAGATTTGATAAAAGATTGCACATCCACCGATTGTGAGTATTGTTGAAGATGCATAATATTCTATAGTTAAAGAACGGAATAGAAGGATATTCATTGTTTGAAATAAGACAACAATCAAATTTGAAATAACAGATTCCAATATATGGTGTTCTTTTGTAGAAATATTCAAACATAGAATGGGAATCAACAATTGCAGAAATACAGATAGCCAGTTTATATGTATATATTCAGCGATTAAAAACACACATAAACCATTTAATAAGAATGAAAGAATGCATTTTGGATATAGTGAATTCTTCGTTATTTTTAAATAGAAACATTGTTCGCAAACATAATACATACTGTTCATTAGAATATTCATATGCTTGTCCTCATCTGAATATAGTGCTCTTTTACCTTTTTCCATCTTCGAACACTCACTGAAATAATCGTACCATTTAACATAATGATTTTATGATTCTTTACATCCAAATAATCGACTTTAGAAAAATTAATAAGCACATTATTATTTACTCGAACAAAAGAATCCGATAACTGAGTCTCTATCTCTTTTAATGTTTCATTCACTAAAGATAATTTCGTTCCATCTTTCAATAAGACGAAGACGCCATTTTCAATTTGAAAATACAGAATATCATCCCTATACACATACCTTGTTTCATACGGTAAATTCAGTGCAATCTTCTCTAATTGATGAATACGTTGTTCTACTTGATTTACCTTTTCAACCAAGGCTTCTTCTATTCGATCTTTCGTAACAAATCCTAAGACGTTTGTATCAAATGTATCGGCCATAGTTTCACTATGACTACTTACATATACGATAAAGCGTTGTTTATCTGGATGTTTTTTTATAAATTCAATGCCATTTTGACTTCCTAATTCAATATCTAGCAACAATAAATCAAAATAGAAATTGGATTCTATATATTCTTCAACTGTGCAAAAGAAACAAAGTCTATGATTTAAATCTAATAGATTTCGTATTCTTTTTTGTTGAATCAAACTATCTTCTAATACTGCAATTCTCATAGGTCAATTATAATGGGTAATGCATTAAATGACAAAACTTAATCTTTAAGATGAATAATCTTTTTATTCTAAAAGAATGAATATAACGGTGTATTATCATAAATATCCACCAAATTTCTAACAAGAATGATTTAATTATTGTCGAAAATGAAAAAATGCTTGAACTAAGGAAAACACTACTTTCGATAGAACAGCAAGATAAAATCATCCTCACCGCATGCAATGAAGGTTCTTAACTGACAACATTATGCAAAAATCATACATTATTTGGATTCCTGTCTTTCTGTTGGAACAGTGAACTCTACAATCAAGCACTACATTTAGCACATTAGCGATTGTTTTCTGTATCTCTACATGGAAGCATAGTCAATCCTTCAATTTTACATTTAATTTACTCTTATTCCACTGTTCATGACTTTGATCTGATTCATTTGGATATATTCAATCGTTTCATTTTGATTTTTATACTGTTTCTCAAATTCATGAACACACTTATTCTTATCGATTTTGTTTGTATTTAGATCATGCAGGAAGTAATAAAGCTTTCAGCTTTTCTTACACAAACACCAATAGGGATGAACTTCATGTATTTGAGGCAGCTATTGATCTTTTATCTTATATGACCATCTTAAAAGAAAATAATGAGAACTTTGTTACAAAGAACTATTTATCTTTAGCCGGTGCAAATAATCAAGCAAATGGTGATATTCCTATATTTTTAAAATCATTTTTAAGCAGACATCCAAACATTAAAACAATTGTATTTCATCTAGACAATGATGAAGTTGGCACGAGTGCTGCTACTTATATGATGAATCGTTTAAAGAATAAATACCATTGCATAGATCAACATCCAACAAAATACAAAGATGTAAATGAAGAATTACAAGAAATGAAAAAAGTTTGATTTTAAGTCTTGTTTGGCTATAATAAAGGTGTAAAAAGGCTTTTTAAAAGCTAGGGCTGGTCGAAAGACC
>ENA-OQCS01000281-OQCS01000281.1-human-gut-metagenome-genome-assembly--contig:-NODE-281-length-27991-cov-2.438630_pt1 | contig 27991 bp, 46 predicted proteins | sample MGYA00242757_ERZ504575 | MGnify/ENA primary metagenome ERZ504575 (study PRJEB26092, sample SAMD00036297) | human gut metagenome | host: Homo sapiens | study: EMG produced TPA metagenomics assembly of... | reverse complement strand
AGACAATCCAATATCTGGGTATTCCCATCCAGTCCAATTTTTTTTTAAAAATATTTTTTTCTTGGCCCTCCTGTGCTTCCAATTCCAAGTAAAATATTTCCCCATTAGTATCAACACAATAATCCAATATATCCACATTGGTCATATCTACCTGAAGCAATTCAAATGGTTGGTACTCTAATTCACAGGATGTGTAATAAAAATATTCCGTATTATTATCAACAATAGAAAATACCACATTACCATCATTTGCTTTAATCCGATTAAGTTCTCCTGCATTTAAATCATAAATGATATTAGTTTCTTTCTTCCAATCTTTTATTGTAGCTTCATCCTCTTTGTTATTTCCACCACATCCCACTAACAGCAATGGGGCTACTGTACATATTAGCAATACCATTGCTTTAAAAATTCTCATTCGAAATTTTTCCTTCATTATGTGTTATCCTTAACCCTTAAATATATATTAATTTTAAACATTAATTAAAATTATGTCTACTTTTTAAATATAAATTAATTACGGCATCATGATAGATGCCGCAATCAATTTATATTGCTTCCTATTTTATTGACAATAATGTAACAACACGATTTGTGCTTGTCCAACCTAGCTTTGATGCATTTCCTAGTCCTAAATATACATCTATATGATATCCATTTATGGCTCCACCTCCATCTTCAGCAGTCCTTGTACCAATATTCGCAATTGATACCGTTGCTCTCTTCCATACTCCATTTATTGGTTTTCTCGGAACATAATAGGAATCAACAGCAATTGTTCTCCCCGCTGTTGGAGTTGTTCCAGTAACTGTAACTGGATTAACATAACTAAACGTCTTCTTTGTACTATCATAATGAAGATATTGCCATTCTCAGCCTTGCCCGATCCATTCATCTTTGTATCTTCTAAAAAAGCTTTTTTATAAGCATCATTGCCCAAGCTGTCCACTGCAACTTTCTCCCCACTCCAATCGCTTTCCAGCGATGTATAATATCCAGTACAATAAAAAGCTTTATCATATTTTGCTTGTATTGGCACACTTAAACTTACTGTATTTGATTTAACACCTGATGATTTCAAGCGACAATATAGAGTAATATTATGCGCCCCTCTTTGGAAAGCGTGATCCCCTTGTTGGTCCGGTTGAAAATAACAATATTCATTTCCTTTTCCAACTCGTGGATCGCGTTGGTTAAACTAGGCTGTGAAACATACAGCCTGTTGGCTGCTTCCGTGATGGTGCCGGTCTCTGCTACCGTTATTACATACTTTAATTGCTGAAGTGTCATTCTTTTCCCTATTTTTTATCCTTTTTACTTTCACCGTAAATGGCGACAGCAACGCACAGGATCGCTGCTGCAATCGCCAGCCAGAATGCCAGATCCATATATTGTCACTCCCAAAGTTTTCAAAATCTCTTCCTAGGGTTAGTACTCGCTAACCTCCGTGTCAACATTCTTCCTTTGGGAAACAGGATTTATTCTCAGACAATATCTTTCAGTTCTTCCTCTTCCTGGCATTTCATTTTCTCGATTTCTTTTTTATTGATTTTCTCTGCTATAACAGAAATTACCGCCGTTCCGATGATAAGTATCGCAGCCTCTAATCCGGTATTTTCATAATCCACAAATAAGGATACTACAAACATGATAAGTGAGGTAACGATCAGACCAGCCTCTATGTATTTTAATTTTTCCCGCCAGCGCTGCATCATAAGATCAGTCCCTCCCTTGCATCCACACCAGTCTCCCTGCGGTTCAGGTAATCAAACGAAATCATCTTATGTTTCACATAGAGCCGCTCGAGTGTCATAATGGGAATCTTGTAAGAATCTCCCCGTTCTTCCCAATATCCCACGCCGTCTTCTCTCTCCTGCTCGATCAGCATGTGAATGTACGGATCTTTGTCGGTGTAGCAGATGTAGAACTTTTCAGGCTTCCCATAGTAGGCGTGACTGCGATCTCCACATGGCCCGTCCGGTATTTCGCCAGCCACTTGATGGCATATTCGATCTGGGAAAAATCCGTGACGGTCTCCACCTTATCCCCGTAAGTTAAGGTGAATGTGTAGGTCAGAGACTTGTCGATCTTATACTTGGTGTATTTCGTTTTCTCCTTGTGGTATTTGACAGAAAAGTGAACACTAATCACAAAGATCACCAAACCCAGCAGAAACATGATAAGCGGCGGCAGGATCTGCTTCTCCTTTGTCGCACCGCAGAAATAAATAACCGGGAACACCATAAATACCAGTCCCACCATAATAAGGCCGGAATAAAAGGATTCCCAACTCCTTTTTGTAAACATATTCTCCCCACTCCTTTGTATTATTTTCCACCATAGTAACACAAGAGTGGGGCTATCGTCATCTTTTTTAGAAAAGAATGTCCTCCGGCCGGATCTTATCTTTCTCCGTAATGGGACGGATCACCCGGCAGGGAACGCCTGCTGCAATCACTCCCGCCGGAATATCATGGGTAACCACACTTCCGGCGCCAATCACAGAACCCGCGCCGATGGTTACACCACCGCAGACCGTGGCATTTGTTCCGATCCATACATTTTCTTCCAGCGTGATGGGTGCAGAAGTACCGATTCCCTGACTGCGCTGTCCCGGGTCAACCGCATGTCCGGAGCAGGCCAGACAGACGCCGGGCGCGATAAATGCACCCGCACCGATATTGACGGGTGAGGTATCCAGAATGACACAGTTATAATTGATGACTGTAAGTCCGTGGGTATGAATATTAAATCCGTAATCGCAGTGAAAATCTGGTTCAATGCCTGTCATCGGATGACAGGTTCCCAAAAGCTCCTGTAAGATTTCCCGCCGCTTCTGCTGTTCCTTCGGAGCTGTCCGGTTATATTCCCAGCAAAGCTGTTTTGCCCGGTTCTGTTCCTCTCCCGGGATATTTTCATAGCCACTGGCATAGGCCGCAGGGCGCTTCATAATGTCTATAACGTTCATGTTTTACGCTTCCTCACTTTTTCTTTTCCCGAAAACCTCACAATTTACAGTAATGTCACCATTCTCCTGGATGATAATATTCTGCCAATGAAATGTATTTTCATTTCTTTCCACAAATCGCCATTTTCGATTGGGATTTTCCAGAACAGTTCCCGTCAATATTCCATTTTCCATGGTAAAACACAAATTTGTAAATTTACTCTTGCATGCATATACCATATCATAGCAATGGGTCTTTGAATTATATATTCTAAGTCCGACACCATACTCACCATCCGGCTGTGGAGAAGTCTCCCTCGTCGCTCTGGAAGGACATATGAACATATCTTCAATACCTATCCCGTTCAATACCCGTCTGAAGATCCACTCTCCTTTTAACTGGCGCTGCGGCTGCTACGATCACCATCTATAAATTTATCTTTATAATCAAATTCCCAATCACCCAGCAATGGTGCAAACCAATCATATTCCTCCGGAATAGTTTCTTCCGATCGTCCATATAAAGCTTCTATAAAGCTATCCATATCTTTATACCTTCCCTATATCTGCATCATATTAATCCTGCAATAATCGCCCTCACATCTTTTATCCCCGGAAGCAATCCTCGACCTGCTTCACAATCGCTTCATCCAGCCAGCCTTCTTCGCCATATCCCACAGGATCTCGCAGGCTTTTTCATGGGGCATACCCTTCTTGTAGGGACGGCTTTCGGTCAGTGCCTGATAGATATCTATGCATGCCATCATGCGCTCCTGTGTGTTCAGCTCTGCGGCAGTCTTGCCAAATGGATAACCGGTTCCGTCCAGCCGTTCGTGGTGAAATGCCGCCCAGTCACGGATCTCGTCAAAATCATCAATGTCAGACAGAATATAATAGGTATATGCCGCGTGATGCTTCATCACGGCAAATTCATCTTCCGTGAGTCTTCCCGGTTTCTCCAGTATCTCATTTCCTACCGCTACTTTTCCGATGTCGTGCAAAGCGCCCGCAAGTACATTTTCTCCACGGTTTCTTCATCAAATCCCATATAACGGCTCAACCGTTCTGCATCCTCTGCTACACCGATGGAATGGGTGCTGGTGAATGGAGATTTGTAATCGACGATCTGTGCAAAAAAGCTTGCCAGCTCCTCGATCTGCGCAAAGCTTAGCTCCTGTTTGATGCGGGGGATTTTCTCCCACAGATTTTTCTCAAAGCTATCCTCTCCCAGTGTCAGAAAATGCGGCAGGGGAAACGCCCGCAGGAAAGCATCCACACATTCCTTGTCCACAACGGTTCCTTCATTTTTGTGAAGATATCCACAAGCTTTATTGAAAATATCCTCCGTGAAGCCCTTTGCACCGTACGCCCGGTCCAACAGATCGCTTAAATGAATGATGCGGGAAAAAAGCGGAACCTCTTCCCACGTTTTTTCAAACGGTCCACTCCCATTGGCATTTTCATGGTGATACAGAATTACATTCTTCACATCCGTATGGAAGGGAAGTCTCTGTATATTTTTTTCACCCAGGGTACAGTGAATTCCTACCTGAGAAGCTTGCACAACATTTGCAACATCCTTATGTAATTCTTCCTGAATATACTGTGTCAGTGCATTATCATGAAGCAGGGCACATGCTGCCAGATCCTGCAGCTCTCACCGCTGATTCCCAGCTGCTCTGCCATGCAGACACTCATGTATGCCACACGCTTCGCATGTTTGTCAGACACATGTACCAGCTCTGCCTCCACACAGTCCAAAGCATACGAACAGGCTGACAATAATCCTAAAACATCCAGTAACATTTCTATATCTCTCCAATCTCTTTATAACACACCTATTATGACAATGATTTATGTGAAAAGCAAGCATATCCCAGATAATAAATTATATCAAAAAGGAGCAACTCCCGGTACTGCAGAGTTGCTCCTTCTTACTGTCCATCGATCGGATTATGTTAGCTATTGATCCTCTTAATTACTTCTTCCATTACAGGCATCGCAGGTATTGCTCCTTCTCTCTCAACACATAGGGAAGCCACCGCATTTCCAAAGCGGACACATTCTATCATTTCCTGTAAAGAATATTCTTCTATACGCTTACCGGATTCACAAATCTTATACAAAAAGCCTCCCATAAAAGAATCTCCGGCACCGGTGGTATCCACAACTTTGCTGGAATAACCTGAAACATATGCTTCCTGCTGATCCTGCAGATATACAAACGATCCTTTTTCGCCTAAAGTAATGAGTACTATTTTTGCGCCATACTCTGTTATGCTCTCTGCTGCTTTCCGAACATCCGTATAACCTGTTAATAGCTCAATCTCTTCTTCTGATACTTTAACGATATCTGCATATTCTAAAATACTTCTCATCCATTGACAAGCTTCTTCTTGTGAATCCCATAAACTGGCTCTGTAATTCGGATCATAAGAATAATCGTTCCATTATTTTTCGCAGCTTTTAATGCAATAAACTCTGCATTTCTGGATAGTTCATCTGTTAACGACAAAGAGCTACATGAAGAATACGGCTTTGGCAGATGATATCTTTCCGTATTTCCTCAGCCTTCAGACCGATATCTGCTCCGGGTTTTCTGGCAAACGCAAAATTTCGTTCTCCGTTATCTGCCAGTTTAACAAAAGCAAGTGTTGTAAAATAGTCTGCATCACTTATTAATCCTTCGGTTGAAACACCGCATTTATCCAAGGTTTCCTTTAAGAAATCACCCAGGAAGTCTTCTCCTATTTTTCCGATAAATGCTGTTTGGGCACCCAGCCGTTGTGCCGCAACCACAACATTAGCAGGTGCACCTCCCGGATTTTGTGTATAAGACAATGTTTGTCTTTCACTCTCTTTTTTCCCGGTAAAATCAATCAATATCTCTCCCAGAGAGGTAATATCATAATGCCGTTTTGTCCTATATTTTATATCTACGCCTATATTTCCTTGTGGGTATAATTTTCCTGTATAGCGATATAAACCATGCTCCCACAATAATGTAAATGTATTTCCGTCTATGAGGATATCAATATCTGTTTCTTTTTCCATCATTCACAGGGCACAGTCCGTATACCATATCTGGAAGCTCTGTCTGCCCGGTTATAATTCACGGTCATTTCTTTCTTTGAAGAATCAAAGCATATCGTCACGGTATGTCTATCTGTATCATATAGATCAATACACAATAACTCTCCATCTTCCGGCAGCTTTCCCTTCAATTCTACCATTACCGGCTGACTTTGCGGCGGTATGTTTTCACCGGTCCAATGTTTTTCCAATATTCTGCTGAAGAGCTTCATCTCAGCTTTCACTTTATCAGCCACTTTTGCGCACAAACGCCTGTTATCATCTAAATACCACACTCGTGATACATCCAGTATTCCACGATACCCCTCCTTGGGACCGAAATCCCGGATCCAGGGCATCCACAGCCAGCCGCCCAGCCAGGCAACAGACCGTATTTCCCCATGCAATACCGGATATGTCTGTGCCGCATAATAATGAGTTCCAAGATCCAAAGTTCCGCTTATCTCTTTATGGAATTCACATTTGTCAAAATCCATCTGTCCGGACAGATATAGCGTCGTTACACTGTCTTTTTCATACATCGGCGAAGTTGTCAAAAACCAGACATCATCAAGGCAGAAGGCATCCGGACATTCAAACATTCTGCTCACCGGGCTCTGCTTCGTACAAAATTCCGCTATACGTCCAATGGTACAGATCGGTAGAAGAGAACAGATAAATTCTTCCGCAGCTGTCCGGATGTTCAATTCTTCCGGTGGATCCTCCACAGATCATTCTCCATTTCCCTTGTGCAAAAAACACCTTGGGATCTCGAAAATCTCTTCCTCCCTTTTCCGGGACTTCTTTTATCAGCGGGTTTTCTTCTGCCTTTACGAAATGTATCCCATCCTTCGACACTGCCAGATTTTGCGTCTCAAAAATACCGGTTTCATCTTCCGTTCTTCCTGTATAAAATAAAAATAGCTGATCATCATGTACAACAACCGATCCGGAAAAACATCCGCCGTTTTTATCGTTATCATAGGGCATGTCGGGGACCAGTGCCGGTTCCAATTCTTCCCAGTGTATCAGGTCCCGGCTTACCGCATGCCCCCAGTGCATACTGTCCCAGTTATCATGGTACGGATTATACTGATAAAATAAATGATATTGTCCTTTAAAAAACACCAAGCCATTAGGATCATTGATCCAGCCTTTCTGTGGTGTAAAATGTAGGGATGGCCTTACGATTTCTCTCATTTTCTTATCCTTTCACTGCTCCGGCAGTCATACCACTTATAATATACTTCTGCAAAATGACATAAAATACTAATTCAGGAAGCATGATCATCAGACTCGCTGCAATGATTCCACTATAATCCATGGTATATTGTCCTTTAAACATAGATGTCATTAATGACACGGTGTTTAAGGCATTATTCTGAATAAAGGTTGATGCAAACGGGAACTCATTGTAAATATAACTGCATTAAAAATAATGATCGTCACGAACGTGGGTTTCATAACCGGAATCACCACTTTGGTACACAGCTTAAATAGATTGCAGCCGTCGATAATTGCTGCTTCTTCCAATTCTCCGGGGATATCTCTCAAAAATCCGGTAAACAGCAAGGTATTGAACGAGATGTTCACTGCAACATACGGCAGGATCAGTCCCAAACGGGTTCCAAGAATTCCCATCAATGAATCAATCCGATATACCGGAAACAGTAGTACATAAATAGGGATGCCAATCCCGATCAGCAGGAAAAGATACAATGTTTCCGATGCCTTATGGTTCCGAAAAACCATTCTGGCAATTGCGAACGAACTCATAAAAGTGAATAAAATACTGAAAAAAAGTAGATATTACTACCAGTAAAATCGTGTTAAAATACATTTTGGAAAAATCAATAGTATCGATCGCACGCTGATAATTTTCAAAGCTTATTGTCTGCGGCAAAGAAAGCGGACTGTTGACAATCTCATTATTTGTCTTTAATGAAAGCAACATAGCCCACAGTATGGGCATGACCAAAAGAATAATCAATCCCAGCAGACATATGTAAAAAATGACTTTTTTATCGATATTCTCTTGTTTCTCATGTTTAACTCCTTTGCTTCCTCGTTGTGATCTTAATATAGGAAAACGAGCCCAGAATTGAAAGTAACAGAATTGCAACCGCAATTGCCATTCCATATCCATACCTTCTGGATGTAAATACTGTAAAATACATATATGAGGTAAGCAGCTCCGACTGATGAGTAGGTCCTCCGCCTGTCATCTGATATACCAGTTCATATATTTTAAATACGCCTGTTACCACCAGAACAATATTAATAATAAAGGTCTCTTTCAGCATAGGAATTGTCACATAAAACAAGCGTTGTAACAAATTGGCTCCATCAATATCACAGGCTTCGTAAATATCTCCCGGTATTGCTTTGATTCCGGATAAAAATAGTTCCATGGAAACCCAGTACCTGCCATGTGAATACGATCGCCAATGACAATGGAGACCATTTAGTTCCACCGATCCATTCAATAGCAAGCATATCCAGTCCTATTTTATGCAATACACTATTTACCAGCCCATAATTAGGATTCAGGATATATCCCCAGATAATTCCTATGATAATAGGCGCTATTACATAGGGAGCAAAAATCACCATTTTAAAAAATGCGTTTCCGTGAAAATTCTTGTTCATCAATAATGCTGCCATAAAAGATCCAACGATCAGGAATATCACACTGAATAACAATACTAAAAATGTATTTTTCAATGCGATCAGAAATAGCTTATCATGGAACATAGCAACATAGTTTTTTATTCCCACAAAGGATGCTTTTCCAAGACCACTGTAGTCCGTAAAGCTATAATAAAATGCGATAAACACAGGAATAATAATAAATACTGCATAAATCATAAGAGTCGGAAGCAGCATAATGATTTTTGCTTTCTTTGTACTCAACCAATACATAGCTTTCTCCCTTTCCATTCTATAGAAAAGAGCGGTATTACTTAATTTCACACCGCTCTTATAGTTTTATCTTTCGGCACTTTGTAAATTTTCTACATAATCAGCTGCTTGTTCCGGTGTGTAAACTCCGGTCATAACACCGAAGGTAGCATCAAAATATCCATACGCCACATTGGACGAAAGTGAATTAAACGGTTCAGTTACTGCTTTCCAGTCATCATTTAATGCCGTGATCATCGTGGAAAGTACAGGATGTTGGCTCTCATCAATCTGTCCATTATATGTAGAGCACGGTAATGCCGCAGTATCCTCGGCAATGATTCTGGTTCCCTCTTCGCCGTAATAGAACTGCCAGAACTGCATAATTGCATCTAACAACGCAGGATCTTCTGCTGCCTTTGAAGATACTACATAAACACCGCCGGATGCCTTGATTCCGATCTGCTGCTCATACTGGCTGTCGGAAAAGGTAGGTCCCCAGAAAAATCCGATTTTAGAAGCCATATCACTTCCCTCAAAATCACCGATATCCCATGCTCCGGAATTGAACATTGCTGCATTTCCACCCAGGAACTGCTCTTTTGCTTCAAAATATCCAATATTGGAAATGTCCTTTGTAAAAGTTCCTTTTTCACGCATTTCTTCTACTTTTTCAAAATAGTGAATAAAGTCTTCGTTATTCCAGGAAATGCTTCCATCCTTCAGACCGTCAAGCTTTTCAAAAAATCCATATCTTGCCAACATTGTCTCGAATGCCCAGATACTGTAATTATCCTGCGCCCCCACGGTCAGCGGTGTGATTCCGGCTGCATTCAGCTTATCTACCACATCCAGGAACTCTTCATAGGTAACAGGCACTTCTTCGATTCCTGCCTGCTGGAAGAGATCTTTGTTATAATAAAATCCTACCATCATAACTTCACTGGGCATTCCCACATCTTTGCCGTCAACGGTACATGAATGCACCAGTCCGGGAAGAAGGCTGTCATTGATGCCATACTGATCCAATGCATCCGTCAGATCATATAAATACCCATTCTGTGCAAACTCCTTTGCGGTTGCCTGCTCCAGCCAAAATACATCCGGAAGCTTATTTTCTCCTGCCAGTAAGTCATCTGCGTATTATGCTCGGACACTTCTTTGCCCGTAATATCAATTTTAATCCCCGGATGACTTTCTTCAAAAGCAGTAATAATCTTCTGCAGATGCGGCTCCTGTGCCTGAATATCAGCAACATGCTCTGCAAACTGGATCGTGATCTCTCCGGACCCATCTGCAGTCGTAGAGCTCTGCGCAGTCTCTGCACCATCTGTAGTTCCTTCTGCATTTCCGCATCCTGCCATTGTAAACAGCATAGCGGCTGCACAAGTAAGTGCCATCATTTTTCTCCAATACTTTTTCATCATAATTGTACCCTCCTTATTCTTGTACATGAATATCATCTAACGTCCCATACAGGACGTCAATATGTTTGCACATTTTCCCATTCTCTTCCTTCTGACTGTAAATACCCCATGCTTTTCCACAGATGAAGAAACTGGACATTTCGCCTTCTATTGCAGGATGGAATGACAAGGTTCCGCGATACATATCACTTTGCAGTCCCAATAATGCATTCAGCACTCCCCAGCTTGCCATTGCTCTGCAATAATGATGACCGGACTCGATCTCACTGAACGGATTCCTCTTGTATCCGTCATAACGATCCCGAATTGACTTTACCACCGTCAGACCTTCCTCTACACAACCTGAATAAATCAGATTAACGGCTACTTCATACTCTACTCCTGTCCACACCTCTCCGGCATAGGATAACGGGAATTTAGGTCTGCCGCCTTTCGGCCAGGTAGCTACTACCATTCCATGCTCTTCATTGATTGCATATGCTCTGTGTACACTGTCCGTATGATAAAAATCCGTTTTATAATTATACTTGAATACGGATTCCATAGCAGATTTTACATGCTCTTTCGGTAAAATTTCCCCGATTCCGGCCATATATGCCAGGAACTGTCCGAGAAGCTGATCTGACAGGCAGCCTTTTCCGAATTGATACTTATATTTATCAATCTCCTTCTGTACCTGAATATAATATTCCCCGTCAAACATCAGTTGGTCGGCTCTTGCAGCTCCTTTTTCGTAAGCATCTGCGTATAGCTGGTGATGTTCTTCGTCTCCTACGATCTCAGCCATCTCTTCACAGCATTTCAATGCTGCCAGGAAAATACTGTCCGTCATGGGATTCGGTCCGTAAAATTCAATATCATAGGTTGTATTCTGCTGACCGTCCAGTACATCATCTCCATCCAGATCCCATTGTTTCAAGGCATATTCCATTGCCAGCACTACTTTGGGCCAAATGGTCTTCAAAAATTCCACATCCCCAAGATTCTTGAAATCCCGGTAGACACGAACAACACTTCCAAGTTCTCCATCACAGGCCGGAACCATTGCATACCGTTCCTGATCAAATACGGAAAACATTCGTGTAGACATGCATCCTGTCTCATCTGTTTCTCTCAAAAATTCTACATTACGCATAGTTTTTCAAGATCCGGGAACAGAAAAGCAACCGTCTGTGCATAATTCCATACATGAGGCACACTACCGTAACCGCAGCCTATGTAGTCACGTATTCCTTCAAATCCGGCAAAGGTTCCGTCTTCCAGCCGGAAACATAAATTACTTCGAAGATTCGTAATGTTTGCAGTCAGAGCATCAATCACATAATAAGGTAATGTAGTCTTATGGAACATCGCATCGGCAAATTTTCTGCTGTCTGATTCCAGTCGTTCCTTATTATGGTATACATATTTTGCTACATCCCATGCATCTGTGAATTTTGTTGCATAGTAATTTCTTACTGTTCCGTATTCACCGCGCTGGAATTTCTCGTAGTCCTCATCAAATTCGATCCATGCCTTTACCCTGTTAGGGAAATACCATGTAATGGTAAATTCGAAGGTTCTTTCTTCTCCCGGCTGAAGTTCTTCCCAGGCTCCGATGGATCCGATCTTTTCTCTTCTTTTCAGGAAACTGAAATTATGAAATTGTGCAAATTCACATCCCACACTGTCAGATACGGTCTCTTTTTCCAAAAGTCCATCACTGGTAAAGTCATCCCAGAAATCCTGTATTCCATCCACCCATTCGCCGTCAAACCACTGTGTTTTATAGGTACATTGGATCCACTGGTCAGAATCGCCATATTTCCATACCGTAAATGATCCTCTTTCAAATGTTCGGGTGAATAATACAAGCCCTTCACATCATCAAATTCCCGATATTCATTTTTCACGCTGTCAGCCAGCTTCAGGTTTTCAATAACATCATATCCCTCAAACCCGGATGCATTGGGAAGCGTACCTACCAGGCTTACTTTGGTCGGACAGTCTGCAATATTTTTCACCGTGTATCGGATAATTGCGCAGGGAATACTGGAATCATCTGTATTTAAAGGAATAAACGGTGTATATGCTTCCATTGACACTTTTACGGGCAATTCGGAATCTTTGAAATTCACCCTTGCAAAAGGATATTCACAAATCAGTTCCGAATCTTCCATTCTTGCAGATTTACTAATTCAGCCTGAAGATATCCGTGTGAGCTGGTATATGGCGGAACCATTCTCGATTCCAGAATTTTCGATATAGGTTTTTCCAGTTCTTTGTTTTCCGTACGAATTGCAAAAAAGGAAAGGGGAAATTTCGTATTCTTGGAAGGCCAGTTAAAAATTTCCCAGTCCAGGAACTTCCTCTTGAATTTACAGAAAAATTACCTGTTCCGATTCCGCCCAACAGAAAACGAACTTCCGTTGCATCCCGCTTAAAGACCCGCGGTGTTCTGTCAAATAATTTCTCTTTTGAAAATGTCTTTTTCATCTTCTCCTCCTTTTAGTTGTTCGGTTGTTCGAATAACTTGTTTTATTTTTTAACTCTCTGCTTTTGCAGAGAGTTTTTTTATTTAATCTTGTTTGTTCGAATAACTTATGCTATGATATTAGCATAACAAAAATATATTGTCAATCACTTTTCAAAATATGGGGGATTTTATGAACACCAGAACACCAAAATACATGCTTATAAAAAATGAATTTGTCCAGAAAATCGAAAGCGGATATTATCGTCCCGGCGATCTCATCCCTTCCGATAATGAATTAATGCGTACTTTAAATGTAAGTAAGAGCACTATTACACAAGCCCTGAAATGTCTGGAATCTGAAGGATATATTATACGGCAGCAAGGAAAAGGCACTTTTGTAGCAGACCGCTCCAAAGATAAAATAAACCTTTCTATTTATTTATGTCCTATGGAAGATAATGAAAAACATTTTTGGATTTCTCTGATCGATCAGTTTAATCTGACATCTTCCGGTTTTTTCGTAACACCGACTTTTCTCACCAACGATAAGGCTCCTCTGCGTGACTCGCTGTTGCAGAGCTTTACCAGTGGAAATGCACCGGATATTCTGTCCCTGGACGGTCCTGATGTCCCTATTGGGCATATATGAATTCTCTGCTGCCATTTGATGGATATATGGATTCGTCTTTCCTATCCTCTTTTCTGTCTCCCATTGTGACACAGGGAACCTATCAGGGAAAACTATATCATCTGGGTTATACGGAATCCACTTTATGTATTCTGTATAACAAGGAGTTGTTCCATTCCCTTGGTATCCGCATTCCGACTTCTGCGGAAGATGCCTGGAACTGGATGAGTTTCTGAATGTCTGCCATAGAATACAGACCAAAACCTCTTTTCCCTATCCTTTGCTTATGGACTCCGGACGCGGTCTTTCTCCAAATCCGGAGAATGGAACAGCTACGCAGGATTGCCATTTATCGTACAGAACAATGGTAGTTTTTTTAACGATACGCTGACGGCAACCTCTGGATATATTAACTCTCCGGCTTCCGTCGCTGCTATGAATTGGCTGGGCGAATTATTTCATAAATATCATTATACCACGTGGAGGATCTCAGTGCCGATTTTCCTGAAAACTTTGCCATGAGTCTTTCCCTGCCCAGTGCTTATTTTCAATCACAGAAAAGGAATAGCAATATCGGCATAATTCCTCTTCCCCATGGTATAAAAGCAGCTTCTCCCCACGGAAGCTGGGGATTATGCATGTCCAGACAGACACAATATCCCAGGGAATGTTGTGAATTTATCCGTTATGTTTTCAGTCTGCAGAACCAGTTGAAGATCAGTCAGTTAACGGGTATTCCTGTTTTAAAAGAGATTTATGACGTAATGGACAGCTTTCAGGCTGGTTCCGGCAACAGCAATATTTTATTTTCACAATTACGGAATACCTCTTTTACCAGACCGCAGACCCCCGCATATCCTTTCTTCAGTAAGCAGTTTTCCTATGCGTTTTATAATATTGCCATGGGTGCTGATGCACAAGAAGAAATGAATCACCTGGCGCAGCAGGTAGACGATCATCTTTACCGGCATAATTACTATCAGCAAAGCTAATAATTTAGGCTAAGGATAAATAAATTCATTTACCCTTAGCCTATTTCCTTAAATATACAATTTTGACATTTCCTCTTCCAGTCCCCACCGCTTACAGTTCTCTGCCAGCTCCGCCAGCGAATATCTGAAATAATCCATGGGCTGTTCCTTCGTAATCTCCACGGCAAAACGAAGATTTTTGTAAGTGTTCTTCATTCCCCAGATCACATCCTCCCAGGGGGTTCCCTCAGGGATTCCTTTCACGCTTTCATCTGCATAGACCACATTTTTGGCTCCCGCCTGATACAGGAGATCAAAATAGGCTTTCATTTCCACTTCGTTCAGTTTCTCGTGAATAAAAATAAGCCCTTCACCGTATCCCGTAAAAGAAGACTTGCAAGATACCTACACAACATCTGCTTTAACATTTTTTCCGCACAGGTATAGTCGCTGACTCTTCCCAACACGATCGGAGAAAAGCCAATAGAATTAGCCGGAAGAGTGTAAAGCATGCCTTCGCACTCTTTTCCGGCTGTTATCATTTTCCCTGTTTTCTCAAAAATCACCAGGGATTTCTCATCATATTTTACTTTTTTCTTATAATCATAGATCTTAATGTCTGCACAAAGCTCTGAAGGGGTAAACTTTTCCATCCCGGTACCTCCATCCGTTTCCGGAAATAAGTATACCTCTTCTGCCCTGTCAGTTCAATCCGGTTTTTTTACCGGGATATCCGAATCTCTTCTACAAAGAAATTAGTGCGATAGAGATAACACAGTTCCTTCTCTGTGATGTAAAAGCCGTAATCGGCATTAAAATTTTCTTCGTTTTCTTCTTCAATAGAGCCTGCTGCCCGGATCTCGTCCCAGGTCTTCCCCAAAACTTCTTCCGGGGTGACTTCTTCGCCGGTGGCAACGGAGATCGTCACGGGTATGTAATAGGATAATGGATGCGCTGCTCCTGCATAATAAACCGTGTCATTAAAATGCAGGCTGACATACTCGTCATCCGCTAAAGTAATGCCATTGAATACCAGATAATTATCATCGTATCGCTGTCCCTCGGAAAGAGTTTCATCCACTAACTCATACGCTCCGGTGTGATTCTCCCCTTCCTCCTCATATTGGTTCTGTAATTATCATACATCTGCTGCAGATAATCATTCACTTTGGCATACTTCTCATCGGAAAAAAAGAACTCATCCATTTCGTAGTAATAGGTCTTTTTCTCATCGTCATTGTAGAAGTCTTTCACAGTGTTGGAACATTCCCCGTAGTCTTCCCAGGGAAGCCATGCGTCCTCATCTTCGTAAGAAGGACCTGTCGTGGATGCCGTAGTGTCGGAAACAGTCTCCGTGGATACTGTCGCTTCCATGGATTCACCAGTCTCTGAAGTGCTCTCTTCCGTTACCGCAGCCTCTGCGGATCCGATAACCTCTGAACTACTACTCCCTCCCACTGGATCACTCCCCTGTGCTCCGCAGGCAGACAACCCCAGTGCCATAACTCCTGTGATAACTATTAATTTGCCCCTCATTTGGTATCTCTCCTTATGTATTTATTGTAACCGAACGCTTCCCCCGTCCATTACAGTAAAGAATTTAACATACCATTGCATCATAGTTGCATCGTACGCCACTATTTTTACAAATACAACTCTTCCACCTGCGCCGCCGTCTTGCCGGTGTACTGCACAGCGATGCGGTTCTCGGGATGCGCGTCCGTCAGGTACAGCACACATAGGAAGATCCATTCTAAAGGTTTCATGATAAAATACACCAGATCCGCCGTGTATTTACTGTGGATCAGTCTTGCCACAGGGAACCCGTAAGTATCATAAAAATGACGCAACGCCCGGTGGAAGCCGGGAGTCCGTTCTTCCAACACCTGTTCAAAAGCGTTCGCAATGCACAGCTGACGATTTACAATGACTTCATGCCCATGCCGCCTCCCCAGACGGATGGGCTTTACGACCTTTTCATGACCGCCGGCAGCTACCGTGCATAGATAATGTTCATCATACATGACATTCTGCGGTGCCTGCCTGAGAGACAGATTCCAGTCGCTGGTCTCCGTAAAAGCTTTAATGGCGGAATCCGGTGCCTGCCCAAGCAGCATGAGGATTGCGATCAGGATCCCCAACAGTGGGAACATCAATACCAGTCCCAGCACCGGCCACCATGCAGCCTTCCGCAATATGCTGTCACACCAACGCAGCATGGGATTCTGATAAATCTTCCCCGTCCAAAGTGTTCCGCCTCCGCATTCTGCATCAGTGCATTCCACTCCCGTATTTTCTTCAGAAGCAGTCGCACCACTAGCAACACACAGCACAGTGGAAATAATAGCAAATATCCATCAAGCAAAATCGTCGGCTTGAATATCTGTACTGTGAACAAAATCAGTTCTAACAATCCCAGGTACATTGCAGAAATCGACAGGACTGTCACAAGGGGCGGCAGCTTCCGAAGCGGAATGCTCTGCAGGATCTCATACCCTATAAATGCCAGCAGCATGAGTACTATAAAAGTAACCATGGAACCACTGTAAATCGGTGTATGTTTATTGGAATTGCTTAACTGCGTCTGCCAGTCAGCGGATGTCACATCCATAATCAACCCCAAATAACAAAGTTCATAGAATCCGCCCAGCCAAAATACGTGCTGATCAAACAGCCAGTCTCCCTTCACCGGGTGCCTCGTTCCTCACAGATCAGGCAGATTACTTCACTGATGGTCAGCACCACAGGAAATACCAGTACCGCTCCCATTAAAATTGCCCAGGTAAACATTTCTGTAAAAGCCTTAATGATCTCCCATACATAATCTCTTTGCTCATAATGAATAACAGAGGCTATGATCGTAAAAAGCGCATAGCCCAGTCCGATAAATATAGAAATCAGCCATGCAAGCAACACCGGATGCTTTTTATAAAACTTTATTTTTCCGTATTCATTTCTTTATTTTCCATCGATTCTTGCCTCTATCTGTTTCCGTGCCATATATCTGGAAATATTAAATGTCCGCAGAGATGTCTGATCCAGATGCTTCTTATTATGGTTCAGGTAATAATATCCGAATCCCTTCGCTGATAACTCCCCCACCACTGAGCTGCGTCATCTTCGCGTCATAATGATCTGTGGGTCTCTCCAGTTCATAGGCGCCAAAATCATACCCCAGGCTCTCCATATAAGGAATAATGGCCGGAGCCGCATCCGCACTGAGATCACTCAGATAAGAGTAGTCATTATATTCCGATCCCCGGAAAACGGTCCGGCGAAAAAATCATCTCCGTAATCCTGCGCCACGGATTCTTCCCAGCCGTACCGTCCGCGCGGGTGCATTGGCAATATTCACTCTGGCTATAATATAATCGGGATGGCTGAAGGACAATGCCAGGTACAGAACTGTCACCATCACTACACCATAGCGGAACAGAGGGAAGCTTTCCCTGTAAATGTTGATCAGTACTCCGATAAACATGACGAATAATACCGCCAGCATCCACAGTACAAAAATGCGCAGGAAAGTCAGATAATAATACCGGATGTAAATGATCATTCGCATTACACTGGACGCGATCATGATAAAAGTACATAATGACATAATCGTCATAATCAATTTCAGTACCTTACTCTCCCTAAAAAAGCTGAGGCACACCAGTACCAGGATCAGATTCAGAATGCTGACAGCCAACAGCTGGAAGAAGCCCTCTCTTGCATACTGTGCGTAAGTATAGCCCTCCGGCAGCTGCATTTTCCCTAAGAACAATCCGAAGATCTGAATACCGGAGAATAGCAGATACAAGAGTGACAGCAATGACATAATCGTAATTGCCAGTACCGGCTCACCCTTTCTGTGATCCTTCACTTCCTCCGTGATGCTTCTCTTGCACAGATAGGAAGTCAGTGCGTAGGAAGCAAAAAACAGAAACGTTACCCGGATGACTACGTTAAATACATTGCCCGGACGGATCCAGTTCATGAATCTGTTGTCATCTTACGGAATACCGCATCGGCGGAGCTTAACAGTCCGGCTGCAATAAGTAGAATAGGAAGTGCGATCACTACTCCCAGCAGCCCGTACCATACCTTTTTACTTACTTTTCCTTTTTCACGAAAATAGGCTTTGCCATCGGAAAAAAGGCTTCCCCAGTTCCCCGAAGCTCATAACCACCAATTGCAGATGCTTCCCACATATTTTCCAAGATTCCACTTTTTCGTATCAAAATATTGATGCAGCAGCAGACACATCACTAACAGAAGCACCGCCAGCTTGTTCAGACCTATGATCGCCCATCCGTCGGTGCAGAAGGTGGATACCCCCAGCAGCAGAATGCTGATCATGTAAAAGGCGCTTCCTTTTTTCAAGGTAAGCCCCAGTTTTGACAGCGAGAAGACAAAATACAGTAAAGTGCCTGCGAGAAAAAAAGGGAAAGTAATCCCCGAGCCGTTCCGGAACATACAAAATGCATAGAACACGGCATAGAGAAAAGTCACCGGTCCGAAGAAATTATAGTGCTCCTGCAAGCGCTTTGTCTCCACAGTCTCTGGCTTTTCCACCACCCGGACTACATTCTGCCCGGAAATCTGTTCCTGATTTATTGAATTTGTTTCCTGTACTGCTGTATTTTCCTGCATTATAATCTCCCCCTCTCAGGTTTTATTTGGTTTCCTCTTCTTTTGTGTCTTCTACATACTCCAGAATGTCTCCGGGCTGGCAATGCAGCACCTCACAAATGGATTCCAGTGTAGAGAAACGTATGGCTTTTGCTTTATTATTTTTCAGGATGGATAAATTTGCCTGTGTCAGATCCACCTGATTCGCCAGTTCTGTCAGGCTGATCTTCCGCTTTGCCATCATTACATCCAGATTTACAATGATTCCCATAATAGATGCCTTTCTAATTTTGAATTTCCGTTCAGCCGGCGTCATTTACATAGTCGCGTATCACACGCTCTATCACTTTGTGACTGAATTTTTAGATTGTTAAGTCGTTTTCTTCCTTGTAGCGCACGGCTTCTTCAAATACCATCGCCAGCACTTTGCTGAACATGCCTGCAATGATAAATACCAGAATGATCACCAGCATGGCAATGGTCAGGTACACCACACATCTCACAGCGCTCATGGCAGCGATGAAAAAGCTTAAGTCTCCCATTCTCCTAAGACTCGCCACATTTTCCGGTACAAAGCAGTTCTCCGCAAGCACCGTGCCAAACATCTTGCGCAGTTCATTGACCAACAATAATGCCAGCACACCTAGGATGGCGAATATGATCACCGCCGGAAGGTAATGCTCCTCCACCGCCTCCAGATACTTTCCTATGTATTTGAGACTAAGCGGCAGACTTATCGTCACCAGGATTCCCGCATAGAACATGAAATCCAGCAGGTACTTTGTCCCCTTCGCCAGAGATAACTTTTTCTCCCGCAGCTCCTTTTCCGACAACTCTCTCTTCTCCATAATAAATACCTCTTTCCTTCTTGGTAGCCTTAACATATCACTCTATGATACGAATGTCAATATAAATTTATTGATATTCGATAAATTTATATTGAATAGCAGCATAAGAAAAGCTCCGGGCACAATCTTTTTCTGTGCCCGAAGCTTTTTTCAGAAGCTTTTTCGCTTTCTCGTAATTATTCTATTGTGATAGTGTACTCCTTGCGGAATACCTCGCCTGCCTGCAGGGTATTACTGTACTCCCTTTGCTCTAAGCTGCCGTCAAAAGTCGTCTTGTCGCATCTGCCATACCATGGCTCGATGCAGATAAACGGTGCTCCCTTGCCTGCGGGAGACCACAGACCGAATAACGGAGCATCAAAGTTTAAGGTAACATACGGCTTTTTGTCCGGAGTACACAGGCTCACTGCGGAAGCCTGACGATCCTCCACGATCAGAGCATCCCGGTCAATAGGTGCTCTGTGATCTGCGCATAACCGTTTTTCACCGGTAATACATCCTTTTGCTGTCCCATGAGTCCTTGTCCGTCATCTGCCACCAATCCGTAAGTCAGATCTTTGTCCGTATCAAACTTGAAATAATATTCCGACTGCTTTCCTTTTCCATCCACAGGCACATAAATGCGGGGTGTCCTCCGATGGAAAGTACAGTGTTTTCGTATCCGGATTTTCCACCTGCCAGATGACCTTCAGATCTTTTCCTTCCAATTCATAACCAATCTTCAGGATAAACTCCAGCGGGAATTTTGCTTTTGTTTCTTCATTGGATCGCAGGGAAAACCATGCTTCTGTCGCCGTCTGCACATCCACGGCAAACTCCATGTCTCTGGCAAAGCCGTGCTGACCCATGGAATAGGTCTTTCCTTCATAATGATATTCCTTATTTTTCAGACTTCCTACAAAGGGGAACAGTACCGGGGCAGTTCTCTTCCAGAATTTTGCATCCGCATTCCACAGATACTCGGTATCTGTTGCTTTCCCCCGAATGCTTGCAAGCTCTGCACCAAAGCTGTTGATGGTTACTTTTAAAGCTTTATTTCCAATACTACCTGCATATTGCATACCTCTCTCTCTTTTTCCCACATTATACCTCATAACAGTCATCCGTGAATATATCCGGGCACACAAAATCATGCTCGTATGGCTTTGTGACCGCATATGTTCACAAGATGAACTGTTGCTATCTGTTATCCTGTAGTCCGGCTGTCTTCAGCCAATGTCCGGACAAATATCTGCTCACAAAACAGATCACACGGAAGATCCAGTCCAGTACCATAGCGATCCAGACACCGATGGCTCCGTAACCCATGTTCACACCGATGATATAGCTGAATCCGATACGGAACACGAACATGGAAAAAATAGACAGCACCATGGTAAACCGTACGTCATTGCAGGCACGAAGCATATTCGGCAGAACAAAAGACGCCGGCCACAAAAACATCGCCATACCGTTGTGGATCATGACCAGAATATAGGATAACTGCGTGGTCTCCGGACTTAATCCATAGCATTTCAGGATCCACGACAGACACAGCAGGATGACGCTGTTTACCATAAAGGTACACAAGTAGGTAATCTTCAATAATTTTTTCGTATAATACCGCACCTGACCGGAATCTCCGGCGCCGACGCAACGGCCGATTACCGTGATCATTGCCAGATTCATAGCCTGTCCCACAATACAGCCCATGCTGTCCAAGCTGTTCGCCACGCCGTTGGCAGCGATCTGCACAGTTCCGAAACCCGCGATAATGCTTACCACAATGACACGTCCCAGCTGGAAAATACCATTTTCAATCCCGCTGGGGATACCTATGTAAAAAATCTTATGGATCACCGGCCAGTCGATGTGGAAGCTTTCTTTTAATAAATGCACTTCGTTGGACGGGTTTTTCAGCAAACGATATAGGATGAATCCTGCACTGCACGGGAGATCAGGGAAGGAATCGCCACACCTGCCACGCCCAGTCCCAGTACATAAACACCCAAAGCATTACCGCCGATGTTAATGATATTTTCCACCACGGAGACCTTCAGCGTGATCTGGGAATTTCCCATGGAGCGGAACAGCGCCGCACAGGAATTGTACAGGGCAAGGAACGGGAAGGACAGCGCAGAGATCATCATATAGATCACAGCATTGTGAAATACGTCCGCTTCAATTTTACCGAAAAACAGAGAAATGATGCCATTACAGAACACCATGACCAAAATCGATATACCGATCGTAATGCATACCGATGACACGATCAACTGTTTTGCAGATTTGCATGCGTCCTCTTTTTTCCCGGCTCCGAGAAACTGGGAGGTCACCACGCGCCGCCGGTAGCCAGTGCCGCCAGCACACTGATGATCAGATTATTGAACATGTCGATCAGGGATACGCCGGAGACCGCCGCCTCGCCCGCCGAAGAGATCATGACGGTATCTGCCATGCCCACAGTGATTGCCAGTGCCTGTTCAAACAATAAAGGAATGATCAGTTTTTTCAGATCATCTTTTGAAAATAGTTTTGTTTTGCTTGCTTCCATTTCTTTTTACCCGGTTATTTATCCATTCGATACAATTTCAGGGAATTGTCCCATGCCGCCTTGCGCACTTCTTCCTCTGTGATCCCCTTGATCTGCGCCATGGCAGCGATCACATAGGGAATGTTCAGGGAGCTATTGCGTTTGCCGCGGTTCGGTTCCGGCGCAGATATGGGCAGTCCGTCTCCAACACGATGCGGTCCATAGGAATATATTCTACCGCTTCCTTCAGCTTCTTTGCATTTTTAAAAGTCAGCACGCCGCCGATTCCAAAGTAGAATCCCATATCCAGAAAAATCTTCGCCGTCTCCTTCGTATAGGAATAGCAGTGAATTACGCCGCCGATCTCCTCTGCATGCGCCTCCGTCATGAGATCCACGGTATCCTTCGCCGCATCCCGGGAGTGAATGATAACAGGCTTTTTGATCTCACGCGCCAGGTCCAGCTGCCGCAGGAACCACTTCTTCTGTGTCTCGTGGTCCGGCTCCGGCCAGTAATAATCCAGTCCGATCTCTCCCACCGCCAGGCATTTCTCCTTCTGGCACTGTTCCTTCAGCCACAAATAGGATTCCTCAGTCAGTTCCGCGGTCTCGCTGGGATGTACGCCGATGGCTCCGTATATGTAATCGTACTGCTCCATCAGCTCTAACACTTTCCGGCAGGATGCCAGGCTCGCACCCACATCCACCACCCGGGTAATGCCCTGCCCCGGCAGCGCCGCCAGAAGCTGTTCTCTGTCTTCGTTGAATGCATCATCATCATAATGCGCATGCGTATCAAATATCGCAGTCATATAAAATCTCCTCACAGCATATCTATGCAAAAAAAGAACCGTCCCCGGAGCTCCTATGTCTCCAAAAACGATTCTCTCGAGTGCACCGCCAGGGGCTCGAACCCTGGACACCCTGATTAAGAGAAAAGGCTTCCAAGGGATATTTTAAGTCGTTTTTTAGCGGTTTACGCTACGGGAACCGTGTGATATAATAGGCTTGCTGTTGACTCTTTCCAGCAGGAAGGAGGTGAGCGTCTTGGAGTTATTAGTCTCTTTTATTATCTCCGTCATAGCAAGTGTAGTCGGCTACTACATATGCAAATGGCTGGACGGTGATGAATAGCAACAGTCAGCCTAGCAACAAAAAGCCCCGGGGTAGCATCCCGGGGTTTTCTGCGTCTTGAAGTTAGACATTAGTCTCTCTTTGGCTAAGTTCAATATAACACGGGTTCCCGGGTTTGTAAAGTTTTTTTGTCCGACAAAATAATTTCCGGAAGTGTGGATCCGGCTATGCTGCATGTATGTTTGTCGGACAATTATTTCTCTATTTCTTTCCAGGATGATTCTACAAAGTCCTCATATCGCAGATCTTTGTCTGCAGGATCCTTTGTATGTAGCGGTTCCATATTCCAGTTGTTTTTTATAACCGGCTTTCCCTTGCTTTGTTTTCTGGTTCTGGTGGTCTTAGTATTGGCTTTCGGCTGATCAATCTTGACCTTATAAACCAAGTATCCGAACATAACAATCAGAATCGAAAACATCATTGCTACTGCATCATTCATTTGTGCTGTCATAGTGATCCCCCTTTTATCTATGGTGTTTTACCCAAGCTTCGAAGCTGATGACTCTAGCTCCGCGCTTTCGTTCTCTGCTGTTTTCATAATATTGCGCCTTCCTCGGTCATCTGCCCGGCGATAGTGATCAACCAGAAGCTGCTCTTCCGATGTTAGGTTTCCGGACTCTTTTCCGGTTACCAGCCAGTCAAGGCTTACATTAAAGTGATCCGCTACAAGTAGGACACGTTCTACTGATGGTGTTTTTTCATTCCAGTGCCGTATGCTTCCGTTTGATATCTGTATTATTCTTTCAAGTTCCTTTATCGTGATATTTTCAGTATTACAGAGGTTTTTTATTCTTTCTACAATCTCCATTTTTTTCTCCTAAATGTAGTAAAATATATTCTACTTTTCTGTTGACAAGTAGAATAAGTTCTACTATACTAAGTTTGTAGGACATTTTTTAGCCTACTAAGTATATATACCTTAAATTGTAGCACAACGCGCGCATATTAAAAGACCGGTGATGATAAGCCCTGTGTGGAGTCGATCCGGGTAAGAAGGAGGTAATTTGATGCTCATTGATGTTCACGTTAATTTATTTCGCTGTAACCGTATCGTATCAGTGGATGCTAGTACGCTTCATGTAGTGGTGGAACGACTGCAGTCTGATCTCTTTTATAAGCTGTATAGCTTTACCGATCAGGGTCAGCTGTTGATTCGCTCCTCTGAGAGCATGGAGGAGATGCTGGATCTATATGATTCATATATGAAACAGGCAGAGGAAAAGCGCAAAGCAGCCTATGGCGGTCAGCTCTCTTTCGAGGATATTCCGGGAGGTGACAGCAGTGCCGGATGATCTGATCAAGAAGTCGATCCGGCTTCAGCAGACCTGGACGAGTATGTAAACAGCCAGAAGGGCACGACCTGGACAGACAAGCTCTGCCGGATCCTGGAAGAATACCGCTCCGGTGACGAGACCAGGGCGGAGGAACTGGCATACTATGAGCAGCGCATGAAAGCCAACCGGCAAAAGATCTCGGAGCAGGACAGTCAGATCTATACTGTCGCTCGGTCGCTGGATCATCTGCACCGTGCCCTTGAAGACCTTAACTCCCTGCCCTTCACGTAACCCCGGCGCCTGTCTGTCAAGCGGTACGTGGAATACCGGAACCGCCGCCCTTGCGGTGAGGATATGCCGCGAAAGCCGCTTTACAGACCCGCTCTCCCGACACTTCCCCGCCAGGGGAACAGGAGCCGCCCTTGCTGCTGTTTCCCTGCGCCCTCACGGCAGTGATAACGGGTCAAGGGACGAGTCCCTTGTCGCCAGCGGGGCGCGACCCGCCCCCCGGAGGGGCACCCGGACAGCCGCAGACCCGGAACAGAAAGGAATGCTGATGTTTATTAAAGTTGAACAAGTTATTTGTGGAGAGATAGAGCGGTGGATTTTTATTGATCCCCGGACTATCCATGTGGAAGCTGATCGTTCTGTGTCTGATCCTAGTCGAATTGTTTATTTTATGTATGCCAGATCTAAGTCTGAGGGTAAAGTAATCGTTCGTACTTCTTCGGATGCTTCTGAACTTCTGGATCTGCGTGATACCTATTGGAAACAAGTCGAAAAACACAAATAACCAGAAAGGAAGATCCCTATATCACAGTCAACCGTACCTGATCCTCCGGAGTGTCTCACAGATTCTTCGTTTTGGGATGAAAACAAGCAATCTTTTCTGACTGGCTCCGGGAACGTCATAATTATACACCGCTTACGATCAAACTGCTCTGTAAGCAGACCGGCGGTGATTACAACAAAGTCATGAGCTGGTACCGTCAGCGCTACCGCTATGAAAATGATAGAAAACAATACCTTATTAACACTAACCCTTTTCTGAAAATGGAGGAAAATTAAAATGGCTAATGTAACCTTAACAAGCAAAGCAAAAATTGTGATCTTATTCGCTAACCAGTATGACATGAAAGATGAAGCTGGTGACAAACTTGCCGGCTGTTCCGTGCACTATATGTTCTGGGGTGAGAACGGTGAAGTTCTTGCGTCTGAGGCGGAGTTTGACCCTACCAAGCCGGTAGGTGTGCAGCGTGCAAAGTGCTCTGTGGATTCTGTGCTGCGTAACAAGATCGTAGTCGCTCCCGGTCTTTATGAAGGTACTTTTGAAATGGTCGTAGGTGCCGATGGCAAACCTGTGAACCGCCTGCGGGATGTTGCCTTTATCTCTCATCTGGAGATCAAGCCGAAGGTGATTCCCGGCTTTGTAGTCCAGGGCATGATCCAGCCGGAGACTGCTCCGGAAGCTAAGGAGCCCGGAAAGGCTGCTAAATAATGGACGAGGTTGTGACCGCCTCCCCCGGGGAGGATTCCCCTTTACATACAGAAGCTGACACGGTCTACCTCCTGTCACCGTATCCGGTGGAAATGCGGAAGTGATAACCAGCAGCGATACCGGTGAAGGTGCTGCGGTAGATTCTCCGGAAGGCAACAGTCCCTACACTGTTGTCTTCTCCGCAGATGCACCGGACTATTCCGAAGCTCTGCAGATGATCCATGAGGATCTCCTGCAGACGAATCAATATCTGTCAGAACAGGCTGATACCCTGGCAGAGCAGCTTGCAGTCTCCCAGGATCAGACTGTCAAGATCCAGGAGAACACGCTGATGATATCTATTGGTATTGGTATCATTGCCGGGATGCTTATCATGCTGGGCCTGTGGAACGGGAGGAAATGATGGATATATTTACTTACGTGTCTATTGCATCGCAGTGTATGATCATCGGCGCCGTCTGCGAATGCGTAGCTATACTAACGGGATATGTATGTTTCTACATATTCCAGCTCATAGAAGGAGGAAAATGATATGCCTTTATTAACTGTTACTGCTCTTGCTGAAGCTGGTGCAGCTGCATCTTTCGATGTTGCCGCTATCATGCAGGCTGCTGTTACCAGCGTTCAGGGTGACCTGTTCAAGGTTCTGGGTATTGTGGTACCCGCTGCTGTCACCATCGTCGGTGCAAGTGTTGCCGTTAAATATGGTATCCGCTGGCTGAAGTCTCTGAAGAGTGCTTAAAAACTGAATAGTCTCTAACCGGGAAGGGTGAGGAGCTGAAGCTTCCCGCCCTTTTTTGGTGCTGTCGGACAAAAATGACGATCAGGAGCTGCTGCAGCATGACTTTTGTCGGACAAGCTTTGTCGGACAAATTGCTGAAGGTTTGACTCTGCAGTGTGACTTTTGTAGGACAAGCTTTGTCGGACAAAATCGCTGCAGCACGCCGGTGATCTCCGGAGATTTGTCGGACAGACTTTGTAAATGTAAAATTCGATTTCGGGATCATATGGTGCTGTCGGACAATTTTCCGGAAGATCTCTTTTGTAGGACAAGTGTTTGTCGGACAAAATCAATGCAGCGCGCCGGAGCTCTCCGGGACTTTGTAGGACAAGAAAGGTAAAGGTGGAGGAATGAGAACATGGTATCAGGATGACTATGTGGGTGGATTTATAGATGAAAATGGACATTTGACGTCTGTGAAGAGTATAACCTCTCGGATGCAGATTCTGATAAATATGCTGTGGAAGTGCAGAACCATGATGGCTATTATGATTCCAACGGCAAGTATGTAGCTTTTGTGGAAGAGAGGTGATCATAGAATGGTAACTTATTTTGATGAGAAACACTGCAGGGAATACGGATGCATCTATTACGATCCGGATGTCATTCTCTGCTGCAAGAGAAATTTTAAGGATCCTGTTGATGGCATGGATGCCTGTTGTGAACCTCCTGCGGTTCAGGATGATGGCTTCCATGCTTTGTTAGATAAGACTTTTTCGTAGGGGGATAATGCTATGCAGAAAAGAATATCAGCGCTGTTGCTCGCCATGGTCATTGTGATCGGCAGCGTGCTGAATGGGAATACATTAAAGGTCAAGGCTGCATCCGCAACGGTGGCAATGTCTCCGGAACTGGCTGCAGAATTTTATTTGTTCCTGTACCAGCTCACGGAAACCGCTATGCATGTAGGCGGCGCGAATAAGGGAT